>Ga0351972_10214_pt1 | contig 22643 bp, 22 predicted proteins | sample TotcelHFGM3001N9_FD_206747 | JGI IMG/M metagenome (GOLD analysis project Ga0351972, IMG submission 206747) | Enriched cells from coal bed in the Powder River Basin, Montana, United States - Total cells FGM rep2 HSBNCT.FGM.300.1.N9 ...
GATCACCGGAAACTCAGGATAAGCGGCGCCGCATTTGTCCAGCAGCAGCTGGTACTGAGCCAGGGTATATCTCTGGATATAATCCAACTCCTTGCCCCTCAGGTGCCGGAACCGCCCCTGGGGCTTGAGATAGTCAACTACGGGCCGGAGCTTGGGGACCTCCACCGTCTGGCGGTAGCGGCCGTTCTCCACCTCGTAGAGGGGAAAGACCCCGGTCTCCACCGCCAGGCGCCCCAAGCGGACGCTCAGGTCGGTGGCGGAGCGCCAACCGGTGGGGCAGACGGAGAGCACGTGGATGTAAGCCGGGCCCGGCGTCTCGATGGCCTTGCGCACCTTGAAATAGAGGTCGAAGAGGTAGCTGGGGTTGGCCGTAGCCACATAGGGAATAGCGTGGGCCACGGAGATGGCCACCATGTTCTTCTTCTGGGTGGACTGACCGATGCTCATCTTCCCCGGGGGCGAGGTGGTGGTCATAGCGCCGTAAGGAGTAGAGCTGGAGCGCTGGATGCCGGTGTTCATGTAGGCTTCGTTGTCCCAGCAGATGTAAGTGAAGTTATGGCCTCGTTCCATGGCCCCGGAGAGGGACTGGAGGCCGATGTCGCTGGTGCCGCCGTCCCCTCCCATGGCCACCACCGCCGGCATTTTCCCCCTGAGTTTACCCTTGCGGCTCAGGACCTTGAGGGCCGCTTCGATGCCGGAGGCCACCGCCGAGGTGTTTTCAAAGGCGACGTGGATCCAGGGGTTCATCCAGGCGGTCTGGGGCATGCCCGAGGAGACGATTTCCATGCAGCCGGTGGCATGCGCGATGATGGCGTCTTCACCGATGGCTTTGCAAACCCAGCGTACCGCCAGTGCTTCACCGCAGCCCTGGCAAGACCGGTGCCCCGAAGTGAAAAACTCCTTCCGGGGCATGAGCCGGGAGGCATAGGTATCAAATTTCTGGCTCTGGGCGTATCCGAATTTTTCCATTAGCTTCGCACCCCAAACAGAAAGAATTCTGCACTCGGCCCGGTGGCGGCTTCCGTCTGGGCCAGGCGCACGACCTCTTTAAAGGCTTCGGGTTGGACATCCCGGCCCCCGAGACCGATGGTGTAGCCTATCACGGCGGGCTTGACGGGCAGGGGATAGAGGGCGCTGCGCACTTCGGCCAGCACCGGCCCGGCCGCCCCGCCCAGAGACAAGGCCCGGTCACAGACAATGACCAGGTCGGCTCCGGCCAACGCCTCCCGGAGATCCTGGAAGGGGAAAGGCCGCCACAACCTGATTTTGACCAACCCCACCGCCTCGCCGTTGTCCCGCATTTCGTCCACCGCCACTTCCGCCACTTCGTTCAGGGAACCCATCAGCAACAGGAGCACTTTGGCCCCCTCGGTGCGGTAGGTCTCCACGGGTTTGTAGTGGCGGCCGGTGAGCTTGCCCCACTCCTTCCAGATTTCCAGGATGGGGCCGTAGGAGTTCGTCAGGGCCATCTGGTGGGCCATCTTGCATTCGGTAAAAAGTTCCGGCATGGCGAAGGCACCCATGGTCACCGGGCGCTTGGGGTCAAGAAAGAAGCGGGGATGATATTCCGGCAGGAACTTATCCACCGTTTCCTGGTCCAGCATCTCCAGGGCCTCCACCACGTGGGTGAGGATGAAGCCGTCCATGTTGACGATGGTGGGCAGGATCACCCGATGGTCTTCGGCGATCCTGAAGGCCATGACGCTGTGGTCGAAGGCCTCCTGGCCGTTCTCCACGAAGATCTGGATCCAGCCGATATCCCGGGCCGCCATGATGTCACTGTGATCGTTCCAGATGCTCAAGGGGCCGGACAAGGCCCGATTGGCCACGGTCATGACGATGGGCAGCCGCATGGCCGAGGTGATGAAAATGATTTCATTCATCAAGGCCAGGCCCTGGGAACTCGTGGCGGTATAGGTGCGGGCCCCCGCCGCGGACATGCCGATGCAGGCGCTCATGGCCGAGTGCTCGGACTCCACGTTGACAAATTCCGCATCCAGGTCGCCGTTGGCCACCATGGAGGACAGATGCTCCACGATGTGGGTCTGGGGCGTGATGGGATAGGCGGCGATGGCTTCGGCCCGGGCCAACTGCACCGCGTGACTGACAGCAATGGAGACTTCCATTCCTACTCGATGGGCCTTGGCTGCCATTATTCTTCCTCCGGCACCATGCTGATACAGCCGGTGACACATTCTCGGGCGCAGATGCCGCAACCTTTGCAGTATTGGTTCATATCGAAATAGCCGTCCGGTTCCTGGGAGATGCCGGCTTCAGGACACACTGTCCAACAGATGCCGCACTTGATGCAGCGCTTTTTGGTCCACACCGGATGCTGGGAGCGCCAGTCGCCGGTGTTGTAGTTCCGGGCCGAGCCCGGCTCGGTGAGGACGCCGCCGATTTCGATCTCCTGCCAGGTCACCTGATCCCATGGTTTGCTCACGACCGTCGCGCCTCAATAGTGGTCTGCTCGTATGCCACTTTCAGGGCGTTGAAATTCTTCACCGCCAGGGGCCCGAAGCGTTCCTTGAGGGGATGCTCCATGGCCTCCACGGCCACGACGCCGGTGGCCCGCAACAAGGCCCCGATCATGGTGGTATTGACGATGGGCACCCCCAACACTTCCCGGGCCACCTTGTTGGCATCCACCAGGACCAGCGTGTGCTTGTAGCCGTACTCCTGGCGGATTTCGGCCGCAGTCTTGGCGGTATTCAAGACGATGAAGCCGTTTTCCTTCAGGTCCGCCGGGGGGTTTTGGATCCGCAGCAGAGAGGGGTCCAGGACCACCACCACGTCGGGCTTGAGAATTTTGCAGCGCAGGCGGATACGCTGGTCATCCACCCGGCAGAAAGCCAGCACCGGGGCGCCCCGGCGCTCCGGACCGAAACTGGGGAAACCCTGGGCGAACTTTCCTTCCTCAATGGCCGCCAGGGCCAGCAGTTCCACCGAAGTCACCGCGCCCTGGCCGCCGCGGCCATGAAAGCGGATTTCAATCATGGTGTTTTCCTATGTTAGAGAGAAGTTTGTTCATCAAGAAAGCAGAACGGGCTCTTTTTTTTAACATAATGCCGCCGAAGTACATTTGCCACGTCGGCCGGTTAAATTTGCCCTCAGCTCGGTCGTCTCCGGCTGTCGGGCTCCGCGATTATCTCGGTAAGGCGCCGCTTACTGCCTGAGGCCCTCTCGTGCCGCCCAAGGGTTTCTTCATGGCAGACGTTGGCCTACTTAACAAATTCTGTTTTATGATAGCACCGGCGGCCGATTTGGGAAAGTCGGGGAATTTTCGATTCCTTTGTAAGAATTTTTCTTACTCAGACTCGTTCCTCTTCATGACCCAAATTTTATAGCATCGAACATGCCAAAATGCGGCTTCCGCCTTGCCTCATAAAGTAGCGTAATAACACCGTCTTGAGTCGGACGCCCCGGTCTCGGGGTCGCAGCAGGTCAAAAGGAGTGTCAGAGAATTTTACAGCCTGTAAAAGCCCCCGGATAAAGGGGATAGGCCGGCTGCGCCCCGCCGGCCGGTCCTCAGTGGTATGGTTGGCTATCAGCAGTCAGCTGCGCCAGGTCCGCCTTCACCCCCGAATCATCCGAAAGGATTCTGCACCACCATGGTTTCTTCCCGGTCCGGTCCCACGGAGACGATCTGGATAGGCACCCCCACCAGTTCTTGCACCCGCTTCAGGTAGTTTTGGGTGGCCGCAGGCAAATCCTGCCAACGCCGCACTTGGCGTATATCATCGCTCCAGCCCGGCATTTCCTCAAATATCGGCCGGCACTTCTCCAGTTCCTGAATGGTGGCCGGGATGGTCTCCTTACGGACGCCGCCGGCGTCGTAGGCTACGCAGATTTTCACCGGGTTGACGCCCGTCAGGACGTCCAGCTTGGTGATGGCCAGGCCCGTGAGGCCGTTGAGGCGGGCCGAGTCCTTGAGCACCACCGCGTCCAGCCAGCCGCAGCGCCGCCGCCGCCCGGTGGTGGAGCCGAATTCCACCCCGCACTCCACCAGGTGGTCCCCCACCTCGTCCAGACATTCCGTGGGGAAAGGCCCGCTCCCCACCCGGGTGGTATAGGCCTTGACGATGCCCAGGACGTGGTGCAGTTGATTGGGGCCGATTCCGGCGCCGGTGCAGGCGCCCCCCGCCACCGGGTTGGAGGAGGTGACGTAGGGGTAGGTGCCGTGGTCGATGTCCAGATGCGTCCCCTGGGCCCCTTCAAAAAGGATGTTCTTGCCCTGCCGCACCGCCTCGGCCAGCATGACCGAGACGTTGGTCACCAGGGGCGCCAGGCGTTTTCCCATCTCCAGATAGGGCGTCAGGATCTCCTCCAGGGTGAATGGGGCGTCATCCAAAAATTTTTCCAGGGAGAAATTCTTTTCCGGCAGCACCTCGGCCAGATTGGCCTTGAGCACCTCGGGGGTTAAGAGGTCGGCCACCCGGATGCCCCGCCGGGCGATCTTGTCTTCATAACAAGGCCCGATGCCCCGGCCGGTGGTGCCGATCTTGGCCGCCCCTTTGGCCCGCTCCCGGGCCAGGTCCAGGCGCTTATGATACGGCATGATGACCTGGGTGCGTTCGCTGATGCGGAGGTTTTCCGGACCCACCGAGATTCCCCGGGCCTTGAGGTTATCCAGCTCCGTCAGGAGGACCTCGGGGTCCAGCACCACGCCGTTGCCGATGAGGCATTGGGTGCCGGGATGCAGGATCCCCGAAGGGACCAGATGGAAGATGAATTTTTCGCCGCCCACCACCAGGGTATGGCCGGCGTTGTTGCCGCCCTGATACCGCACCACCATGGCAGCCTGCTCGGTCAAGAGGTCGACGATCTTCCCCTTGCCCTCATCGCCCCATTGGGTGCCCACCACCACTACATTAGGCAATGCTTTGCCCTCCTTTTCACAAACCCTGTATATTAAATCATAAGGTCTGGAGAAAGCAAAAGAAAAATGCCCCGCCGGAGCGAGGCATTTCCGGTCTGAAAAGTAGTCGTAGGGCGGGAAAGTAAAACGCATCCCGCCTTCGTTAATCGGGTTAGACCTAACTTATGCCACAAAATATTCGCTCCTTTGTTCTTGGTGGCTCATTCTTTTTATGGTCACGCTCCTGAAAGGCTGTGGAAAACTAATGATGCTAAAGGCGGGATACGCTTCACTTTCCGCTACAGGCTGCACCGGCATTAGCCCAGGGCCGCCAACCCCTTACGATCAATGAAATCGAGCAGCCGTTGCGCCGGGCCGCTCGGCCTTTTCTCCCCCCGTTCCCACTGTTGCACCGTAGTCTTGCCAATACCCAGGATCGCGGCAAACACGGCCTGGCTGACATGGTTCGCCAGGCGAATGCGCCTGATATCCTCCGGCTGAAACGCCCGTTGGGTCGGCAGGCAGAGCGCCTTAACCTGGCGCATGGTGATTTCGTCCATGGCCCCGGCCTTGAACAAGTCGTGCGCCATCTCATTGGCAATATCTAGAATCTCGCTCATGGTGCTGTACCTCCACAATGGAGCCTTCCTTTACAAGCAAGCTCACTTGCGCATCTGTTGCTGAAACAAAAGCCCCGGCAACTTTCCGCTCCCTTCCCGCGCTAACCGCTTTTTAAACAAACCGCCGCCAAGATCGGTCTCCACCTGCCCCGCGACAATCTCCGTCGCGGCTCGCAGTAAAGCGGAATCCTGAACGTCTTCTGCACGCGCCCAGCGGGCAAACCCTTTGTTTTTGAACACCCTCATTTTGCCAAAAATATATCACATAGTGATACATTATGTAAATTATTATTATCAAGCCGTTGAGAGGAAATTCATTAAGATATTAATGAGGAAGGGGAGGTAAAGAAAAAAACTCCGGGGACGGCAACCCGCCCCCGGAGTTTTTTAGCAGGTGTAGCTTATTTTACCTTGGGCACATATTTGGTCGGATACTCCGGGTAGTCCTTCCGCAGCACCTTCTTGAGGATCTTGCCGGTGGGCGTCCGGGGGATGGACTCCATGAACACCACTTCCCGGGGCAGCTTGTACATGCCCAGCACGTCCAGGCAGGATTTGATGATGTCGCTGGCCAGTTCCTGGGAGGCAGTGTGACCGGGCTCCAGTTCCACCATGGCCACGACCTTCTGGCCCAGGACCTCGTCGGGGATGCCGACGACCGCGTCGTCCCGCACGGCCTTATGCCGGAGGATGGCGTCTTCGATTTCGGAGGGGGCCAACCGGAAGCCGGAGGACTTGATCATGTCGTCTTCCCGGGCCTGGAAGAAGATAAAGCCGTCTTTATCTATCATGACGGCGTCGCCCATCATGTTGTAGCCGTCCTTGATGCCCTTTTTCATGGTTTTCAGGAGCTTGTTGTCCTGGATGTAGGGTTTCCAGTACAGGGTGGCGGTGGGGCCCTTGATCAACATGCTGCCCACTTCGCCGGGGCCGGCAGTGGTGCCGTCTTCCCGGACCACCTTGATCTCGAAGCCGGGGAGGGCGCGGCCGATGGAGTCGGGCATGGGGATATCGCTCATGGTGTTACTGGTCACCAGGTGCATCATCTCGGTGCCGCCCAGGCCTTCCCAGATGGGTTTGCCGGTCTTGGCCTGCCACATGGCCAGGGTTTTGCCGGTGAGAGCGTCGCCGCCGGTGGTGTACATGCGGACGCAGGAGATGTCATAGTCGTTGAAGTTGGGCATTTCCAACAGTTTCCGGTAGGCGGTGGGCAGACCGGTGACGACCGTGACCTTATGTTTGACGATGGTGCTCATCATGTCGTCCGGGGTGAACTTGGGCAACAGGGAGATGGCGCCGCCGCCGGCAAAGGGAATCATGCAGAAGGTGCCGTAACCGGCCGCGAAGGATACCGGGGCCGAGCCGCCCAGGACTTCACCGGGACCAATCTTCCACACATATTTATTCACCAGGTTGGATTCGATCAACACCTCTCTGACAAAGTGGACGCAACCCTTGGGCTGGCCGGTGGTGCCGGAGGTGAACAGGATGACCCCGATGTCGTCGGCGCTCAGTTTGACGTTGGCGAACTGGTCCGACGCCGCGGCCATCTCTTTACCGAAGGCGATGCATTTCTTGGCTTCCCAGTCTTCGGGCTTGCCGCCCACCACGATGAGCTTGGTGGGAAACTCGAATTCGTGCCTGGCTTCTTCCACGGCGGCCATCAAGGGGAAGCTTACCGCAAAAGCGGCAAATTCGGCGTTATTGCAGACAAAGGCCACTTCTTCCTTGGCCCACAGCGGGGAAATGGGCACCGGGATGGCGCCGACCTTCATGATGCCGAAGTTGATGGCCACGGCTTCCGGCATGTTGGTCAGGCGGAGGCCCACCCGGTCCTGGGCCCCGATGCCCAGCTTGGTGAGGACGTTGGCGAACTTGTTGGCCATGGCCAGCAGTTCTTTGTAGGTGATCTTCTGGTCCCCGAACAGGATGGCGACGTTGTCGCCCCGGCCTTCCGTCACATGCCTGTCAAGTAATTCTTCCGCAATATTCCACTGTCCTGAGGCAAATTGTTTGAACTCCGCGGGCGCGGTATACTCCGCCCAGAGCTCTTTGGGGGGTAAATAATCAGCAGGAATCTTACTCATGTACTGCTACCTCCTTCAGATATTGGTAATTCTCACGGTCTTTCGGTCCATACCCGGAAACAGAACTATGTGAAGCATATTACAAAGTCTGCCCCAAGTGTCAAGAAATTTATGATAAAGATTAGATTCCTTGCGGCTGGCTCTGCACCGCAGCGCTTGGGCCCGCCGGCATAAAGTGGTAAAAATTAGTTCATTTTGGTGATATAAGGTGCATATCGGGCTCGCGTAATCTCCCGGGCCTGGGGCCGACGCCGCTGGCTCCACCCGGGAGCGACCATATTAAATCGGTTCCATTTTCCCCTCTCCCCCAATGGGGGAGAGGGTCAGAGTGAGGGGGAAGCAATCCTCTCGGAGCCAAAAGTGGGTTAGCGTTTTTTGAATTGTGGGACTATGTCTAGCGAGCATCCTTCTTTGCAAAATCCAAACCGGACCCTGCTAATATTTTTATGGTTTTTGGCCGAAAACCAAAAACCGATAACCGAAAACGGTATCAAAGGCCGGCGCCCATGCCCACCGTAGCCTTGATCGGCCCCGAACTCTTTCCCATCCCGCCCATCCGGGGCGGGGCAGCGGAGCTGTTCATCGAAAAGGCGGCGGACCATTTCACCCACTGGCGGCCGGTGGTCATCGGGGTGTCGGACCCCGACCTGCCGCGCCAGGAAACCCGGGGCCAGACGGAGTATCACCGCATTCCCCTGGAGGGCTGGCGCCGGTGGCTCTACTGCCGGTACCGGAATTATTTTCCCTCCTACGACCGGGAGGTGGCCCGGATCATTCACCGGGTTCGACCGGACCTGCTGCACGTCCACAACCGGCCGCTGCTGGCCCTGTGGCTGGCGCGCCGCTTCGGCCGGGAAATCCCTGTCATTCTCCACATGCACAACCTCTACGAATCCCTGGGGAAACGGGAGCGGCCCCAGCCCGGCACGCCGATCCCGGTGGCAGGGTTCGCCGCCTGCAGCAACTTCGTCCTGGCGCGGGAGCGGTCCCGGCTGGGTCTGGGCGCCGGCCTCCATCGGGTGATCTATAACGGGGTGGAGACCGATGCCTTCACCTCAATTTGGGAGAATGAGCCCCAGCGGCGGCAAGTTCGCCAGCAGTACGGCCTTGGGGATGAACCCACCGTTCTCTTCGCCGGCAAACTCCGGGAGAGCAAAGGCGTCCATATCCTGCTCCGGGCCATGACCCGGGTCTGGGAGTTGGCGCCCCAGGCGGCGCTGGTGCTGGTGGGCGGCACCGAATACGGCAAGGGCCGCACCATGCGCGAGACCCCGTTTATGACGCATTTGCGCCGGGACCTGGCCCAGGCCCCGGGCCGCGTGATCCTCACCGGCTTTATCCCGCCGCTGGACATGCCCCGGGCTTATCTGCTGGGCGACGTCTTCGTGGGGCCGTCCCAGATCGAGGAAGGCCTGGGGCTGGTTTTTCTCGAAGCCGCGGCCGCGGGGCTGCCCATCATCGCCACCCGGAAGGGCGGCATCCCCGAAGTGGTGCAGGATGACTTCAACGGCCTGCTGCTCCGGCAGCCCGACGATGCCACGGAGTTGGCGGAGAAGATCATCGGGATCCTGAATGATGTAAAGCTGAGAAAAACCTTGGGACAACAGGGAAGAGCAATGGTCCAGGCCGATTTTACCTGGGAAAAAATTGCCCGAGACCTGGAAGAATTTTATCATGAAGTGATGGAGCAGGTATCAGGGGCCAGGGGTTAGGGATTCAATTCTCGTTCCCATACTGCGCTTGGAAACCTATTGTCTGCCAGGCTGTGCTTGGCGAAATCGATCAGTCCAGGCTGAACGCACTAAGAGCGAAGCAGTTAAACCTAAGCCTACGGCTTGCCCGTAAAACATGAAAAGTCTGGTGGGGCGCGCGTCCTCGCCCGCCACCTCTGGTGGCACAGGCTTCCAGCCTGTGGGCCGCACCGGCAAGATGCCGGTGCCACCAAAAATTCAGGACACTTGTTTCTGACCGCTGGCCACTGGCCACTGATTACTGACCGAGGTCGCATGCACAAATTCCTCATGAAACTGGCCCGCCTCTACCTGGCCCGCCGGGTCAGGCAGCGGCCGCCCCGGCCTCTGGCCGATCTAGACCTGGGGGAGGTCCGGCGGGTGTTGCTCGTCAGCGCCACAGCCCTAGGGGACACGCTCTTTTCCACCCCGGCCATCCGGGCCCTGAAGGATCGTTACCCGGCCTGGGAACTGGAGGTCCTGGCCCACCGGGTGTTCGGAGTTCTCCTGGCCCATAATCCGCATGTGGGCCGGATCTATACCTACCCCGGCCGCAACCGGCGGCTCATTACCCTGGCCCGGGACCTGCGCCTCCGAGCTTATGACCTGGTGATCATCCTCCACGGCAACGACCCCGAAGCCACTCTCCTGGCGCATCTTACGGGCAGCCCGTATATCATCGGCTCGGCCCGAAGCCCCTTAGCCTTCGCCTACTCCGCCACCGTTTCCCCCGCCCCCCCCTATGAGCACGCCATCGAACGGCGCCTCAATTACGTCCGCCTTCTGGGCGCCGACACCGCCGACAAGCGCATGGACCTCTATTTGCCGCCGGAGGAAACGGACCGGGCTGCGGCCATCCTGAGGGAAAATTTCGGGCAGGTCCCTCCCCTGCTCATGGCTTTCCACCCCACCGGCTCGGACCCCTATAAATGGTGGCCGGCGGCCTCCTTTGTCGAGCTGGGGAATTTTTTGTACGAGTCCTATCACGCCCCGCTCCTGATCATCAGTGGTACGAAAGATCGAAGCGCCGCCGAGGCCATCGCGGCCCGGCTTAACGGCCCCAGCCTGTTGACCGGGGGCCGCTTTCCCCTGCTCACCGTGGCCGCCCTGCTCAACCGCGGCCGTCTCCTGGTGGCCAACGACAGCGGGCCTTTTCACATGGGCCTGGCCCTGGGGGTACCCACCATCGGTCTCCTGGGCGCCGATGACCCGAAGCGAGTGGGACCTTATGGCGTGGAATGGGGCGCCGCCCTCTATAAACGGGAGGACGTGTGCCCCCAGGAACCCTGCCGGCTGAAGAAATGCCCGAAGAACCTCTGTATGGAGGCGATCACGGTTGAGGACGTGGTGGAGATGATCAGGACCTGGTGGGAACCGCTGTGGTTAGGGGACCGGGGCCGGTCATAGGGGGTGCCGCCCTGCGGTTATCGAAAGGTTTCATCAATGTCTTGGGGCCATTTCCAAAAAATCCCCTGGCGCGCCCATTAAGGCACTGCCAGCTTCTGCAAATGCCCGCTGATGATCTGGGCCGCCAAGTATGAGCCGGTGAGCTTCAAATGGACCACGTCGAACCTGTATGCCGATCCCTGGGGAATCCGCCGCAGCAGAATTTCAAACCGCCATCCTAAACTCCCCGGCCCCCTTGGGGTCTTCGGGGTAAAACACCCCCTTCCCTGATACCGATTCCCCCAGTCCCAGTGGCTCAGAGATAGCCGGTCCCTGGGCCGCCGGCGCCGAGCAAAAAGTAACCAGACAAATAATCCAATTAAACAAGCTAGTTAAAATCATTGAGAGAAAAAATAGCGTCAATTGCACTATTTGGCACAAAATTAGCTTACTGAGGTATATGCACTTCTAAAGTGACTTCCCTGTCTGGCTCCCTCGGGTGAGCCAAATTTCCCCTGAAAGGAGGTGGTAGCCGCCTAACCGTAGAAGGCTGGACTTGAGCGGACTCAAGTTTTCCTAAGTGTCGAAAATTGAATCAACCGTAATGAAGGAGGATTCTGAATGTCCGAAGATCTTAAAAAAGAGGTTCAAGAAGCACCGTTACTGTGGCCTCTCACCCCGATCCCGACTTTTGAAGAAGTCTATGACCCGAAGATCTGCACCGAGGCGTCTCGGGAAATCTCCACGGTCTTTGAGGGCTGGCTCCATCCCAAGCACGAGATGGCTAAACCCGAGGCCCTGGGCAAGATCCGGGTCCTGGAGTGCGGCCACGGCGGCTTCCAGGTAAACTCCATGCAGGCGGGGGGCTACCTTGCCGAGCTGGGGGCCAACGTCATCATGGTCGAACCCCCGGGCGGCTCGCCCCTCCGGAAGCTGACCGCCTTCGGGCGCAAGCGCTACATGTTCAAAGACAACATCAACGGCGACCTGTGCGGCGGCACCTTCCTGCATGAATGCCGCAACAAACAGTCCATCACCCTGGACCTGACCAAGGAAGAAGGCCGGGCCATCCTGAAGAAGCTGGTCATCCACGCCGACGTCCTCGTGGAAAACTATGCCCCCGGGCAGTTCGACGAATGGGGCATCGGCTACCGCCAGCTCTCCAAGATCAACCCCCGCCTGATCTATGTCTGGAACGGCCAGAAAGGCCAGTGGGGCTCCTTGAAGGACAAGCCGGGCGAACTCTATCCCTCCTCGCCCTGCGCCTCCGGTTGGTGCCATGCCACCGGGCTACCCAAGTCCTTCGGCGGCACCCCCATCCGGTCCGGTGAGCGCTCTGACGACATCCTCTGCGGCAACCTCACGGCCCACGGCACCATTGCCGCCCTGATCTTCCGGGAAAAATCCGGTAAAGGCCAGTTCATCGAGGTAACCTCGTCGGAAGCCCACGCCCGCATCCATGACTACGCCTGGGGCTGGTACGGCATGGACGGGTCCTCCAAACCCCGCTATGGCAACTGGGACCTGGCCATCAACATCTACTCGGTCAACCCCTGCAAAGACGGCTACATGATGGTGGGCGGCGGCCATGACCGGCTGTGGTACCGCATCTGGAAGACCGTGGGCAAAGACCGCCCCGAGCTGGAAGACATGATCCTGGACGAACCCACCCTGCGGGTGGTCATCGACCGGGTCGGCCACGACCAGCAGGTCAAGACCTGCACCATCCTCACCGACTGGATGAAGGACTGGACCCGGGAAGAGTGCCGGGCCAAGCTGCTGGAGGAAGAAGTGGCCGCCGGCGGCGTCTCCTTCATCGACGAAGTGGCGGAAGAGCCCCACTACAAATACCGGGGCATGGTGCGGGCCATCGACACCTCGCACTACGGCAAGGTCCTGTTCTGCGGCTCCGTGTTCTACGGCCACCGGACTCCGGGCCGGGTCAAAGACCTGGGCCGTCCCGTGGGCTATGACAACAGCGATGTTTATCGCAAATTCTGCAACTTCGACACCGCCAAGCTGAATGAGCTGTACGGCAAAGGGCTCATCTAATAGAGGGGGTTAGGAAATATGACCGAACACCTGGATAAATTACCCTTTGAGGATTATTGCAAGACTATCTTCAATAAGGACGCGTTGTTTGATAAACCCGAGGCCCTGAATGGGTATCGGGTGCTGTCCTGCACCCAGTACATCCTGGGCCCCTGCGCCGCCGCCTACCTGGGCGAGTTGGGAGCCGAGGTCATCAAGATCGAGGTGCCCCGCTTGGGTGAGCCCATGCGTCACTGCTCGCCTTACAACGAGACCTGGTTCTACCCGGTATCCCGGTGGAACCCGGGCCGCGGCACCTCCCCGGCCTTCCAGGGCGCCAACCACAACGAATACTTCGTCACCCTGGACTACCGCAAACCGGAAGCCAAGGAAATCTTCTACAACCTGGTCCAGAAAACCGACGCCATGGTGTGGAACTACCGGCCCGGCACCTTCGACCGCTGGAAGATCGGCTACGGCGCCTGCAAAGAGGTCAATCCCCGGATCGTTCTCGCCTGGTGCGGCGGCTTCGGCGGCTTCGGCCCCGGCCGGAACTGGGCCTCCTACGACATCCTGGGCCAGGCCAAGGGCGGCGTGTTCTCCTTCACCGGCCACCGGGCCGGAAGGGCCTCTGCTGGCTTCCCCAGCAAGCACACTACCTGGATCATGGACTATTCCATCGGCATGCTGGTGTCCACCGCCATGCTGGGCGGCCTCTACTGGCGGGACACGGTCTCGGGCCTGGGCAACTACTTCGAGTGCTCCCAGGTGCAAGGCTCCACCCGCTACACCGAATACGCCCTGCCCTTGTGGGGCCGCAGCGGCATCGTCCGGATGCGCTGGGGCAACTGGGACACCGAGATCTGCGTCAACGGCATCTGCGCCTGCGGCCTGACCTCCTATCCCCATTCGGACCATCCGGCGGAGAAGGAAGAAGGCTACATCTGCGTCCAGGCCTACACGGACGAAGATTTCGCCAACCTGATGAACCTCATCGGCCGTCCCGACCTGGGCAAAAAGTACGCCAGCCACGACGATCGCGTCGAGGCCCGGGCCCAGGAAGAGATCTACCCGGCCATCGAGGAGTTCCTGAAAGACAAGACCAAGGAAGAGGCCAACCGCATCTTCAGCGGCGCCGGCATCATTTCTCAGCCCCTCCTGACCGTTCTAGAAGCGGCCAACTGCGACCACTTCCTGGAACGGGGCTCCCTGGGCTGGTACGACGACCCGTACTACGGCGACGTCTTCACCCAGAAGGTCATCTACAAGATGAGCGAATCCCCGCCGCGGCTGAAACACGTGCACCGGCCGGTAGGTTGCGATAATGAAGAAATCTACCAGCGGGTCTGCGGCCTCAGCTCGGACCAGATCCGGGAAATGGAAGCCAAGGAAGTCATCTAACCTAGGGGCGGGGGGCCGTAATTCGTGCCCCGAACGCCGCACCTTTATCCATAACGGGAGGATTGACTCGATATGACTGAATTCACAATATCGTTGATGTATGATTGTCCGAAATGCAAGGCCCGGAATTTCCTGGATCCTTACAGCTTCTGGGAATACAAAGGCAACTTCAAATGCGGCGGCTGTGACGAACTCTACTATGCCGAGTGGGAAAACGGCCAGCGGGTAGTGGATCCGGAAAAGGCCAAGGGCACGGATTACATCCTGCCGGGCTACGCCGAGACCGAAGACCTGAAACCCCTTTCCGGGGAAGGCAAGACCTCGGCCCCGCCCTTTGCCAATGTCACCTTCCTGGGCAAGCCCAAGAATTGTGTCGTGTCGGCACGGGGCAGGCTCGTCGCCTGCACCCAGCTCACCCCGGAAGATCTGGACGGCAGCGCCTGGAAACGCATCACGGCCCAGCGCAAATACGGGAAATCCTGGTAGTTGCTGCGTAACTAAGGATAGGAGGAATCCTCAATATGGCGCAAATTCTTTGTGATGATTGCAAGAACGTCAAATATACTTATGACCCTCAGATGTCCAAGGTGTGCTATGGGCACTGCCGGGCCATTGAGTATCCTTTCCTGCTGGCCATTTTCAAGGAAGCTCGGCCGGGCGCCTTCACGGCTCCCACCGACTGCAAGTACTTCCAAGAAAAAAAGAAAAAGTAGGCTGACGTAACCTTACCCGGGGCGTCGCCTGGCGGCGCCCCGGTTTTTTTCGGGCTGGCCCCTTGCTTCCCTTACTCAAGATTTATAAACTGAGGTCAACTTCGAGTCTGATTATTACCCCAGGAATCCGGCGACCCCCCGGTTCTCGGGGCCGTTACCTGGCGCGGGGCTACCATGACAATCCTCTTGAAGCAGGATTGATGGTGCGCAGTGTCTACAAAAACTTTGAACCTTGAACTTTGAACTTTTTTTAAAACAGGAACCTCCATGAAAGACTATTCCCTCTATTATTACGATCGCCGGCTTGAAGAAGCCGAGGTGGTGGAACTTTTGAATCAGGCCTGGGAGGAACTCTACGAATTGGAGTTCGATCAGGTTTTCGGGACCTGGCGCGGGGTTCACCTGGAAGTGGAAACGGATACCGTCCACATCACCTGGGAGAACATGTATTGCGCCCCCTTTATGATCTCCATCCACCGGGGCACCCGGGTCCTTCGGATGGACTATCCCCGGGATGCATTCCTCGAACTGGAACAGGCCGAAATCGAACGCCTCCGCAGTCTGCCGCCGAAGCAAAGATAAGGTCACGCTCCGGGGTTGGCAGAGCCATAAGCCCTCAAGCCCCGACCCGGTTCAGCTTACCCGCGGCATCAGGGAAGATGGAGGCATGAATGCCAAACATGTCTATCGAAGGCTACATAGATTATCAACGCCGGGAATTCTGTAAGGATGTGAACTGCCCGGTACAGATGGATTTGGATAGTCAACCACCGGGCTCGGATAGTTATGAACAGATACGGCGGACCTGCAAGGCTGATTGCCGATACACCACCTATCAATTTCATCATTGGTTGATCGATAAGGGTTATTTGCTGGTCCGGCCGAAATAATTTTTTTAGAAATGATGCTCAAAGGATAGGAGATAGTCACAATGGATTGGGGAATGAAAAATCGCTTAAGCCAACTTATGCCCCAGGGCAAATGTTTTTTTATGCCCATTGATCATGGATATTTTCAAGGCCCCACCCGGAATCTGGAGCAGCCGGGAGAGACGGTAAAACCGCTGCTGCCTTATGCGGATGCGATCTTTGTCACCCGGGGGGTATTGCGGGCGGCCCTGGACCCCCTCACCAGCAAACCCATTGTGCTCCGAGTCTCCGGCTGCACCAGCATGGTAGGCAAGGATCTGGCGAACGAGGAACTTACCACCTCCATTGCCGAAATTATCCGCTTGAACGCCTCCGCCGTGGGGCTGTCGGTCTTTATCGGCAGTGAATATGAAAAGGAGACGCTCAAGAATCTGGCCACCCTGGTCAATCAGTGCGAGGATTACGGCATCCCGGTGATGGCGGTTACCGCGGTGGGCCGGGAAATGGATAAACGCGAGGCCCGTTATCTGAAATTATGCTGCCGCATCGCCGCCGAACTGGGGGCCAGGGTGGTGAAGACCTATTGGTGCGAGGAACATTTTGATCAGGTGGTGAACGGCTGCCCGGTGCCGGTCATCATGGCCGGCGGCCCCAGGTGCGAGACCGAACTGGAAGTGCTGGAATTTGTGCATGACGGCATCCAGAAGGGCGCGGTGGGGATCAATTTAGGCCGCAATGTCTGGCAGAGCCCTCATCCGGTGGCCATGGCCAAGGCCTTGCGGGCCATTGTCCACGACAATGTGTCCGTCAAACAGGCTCACGAAATTCTGAAGCAGACCAAAGACAGCAAGCCGAAAGCGAAGGCGTAATACAACCAGTTCAAGGTTCAAAATCGATAAGCTTTTACCGTGAAAACCCAAATCCCCTAAATCCCCCTTTATTAAAGGGGGACTTTACCACCCCCCTTTGGAAAAGGGGGCAGGGGGGATTTTTCATCCTCGGGGGTGAGACATTGGTGGTTCATGGACATTTAACTTTGAACCTCGAACCTTGAACCTTGAACTTTTTCTAACCCTATGCTGATCGCTAAATACTACAACAATAACGACATTCGCCTGGAGGACCTGCCCACGCCCAAGATCGGTCCGGGGGAGATTCTGGTCAAGGTCCGCGCCAGCGGCATTTGCGGCACCGACGTGATGGAATGGTACCGCATTAAGAAGGCTCCCCGGATTTTAGGCCATGAGATCGCCGGCGAGATCGTAGAGTCAAAATCCGACCGCTACCAAGCCGGCCAGCGAGTTTTCGTCAGCCATCATGTGCCGTGCAATGACTGCAAATATTGCCGGGACGACAATCATACCGCCTGCGATACCCTGCATTCCGGCAACTACGATCCCGGCGGCTACAGTGAATTCGTCCGGGTCCCCAAGATTAACGTCGATTACGGGGTGTATGTCTTACCGGATCAGGTGTCCTACCTCGAAGGCACCATGATCGAGCCGCTGGCCTGCGGGGTAAGGGGCCTGGGGCTGATTGATATCCGGGCCGGGCACACCGTCTTGATCCTGGGCTGCGGCATCTCCGGCATCCTGAATATCCAGTTGGCCAAGCTCAAAGGCGCCCGGGTGGTGGCCACCGACCTCAACGAGTATCGCCTCCGGAAAGCCGAGGAGTTCGGCGCCGATCAGGTCCTTAACGCCGCTCAAGATCTGAATCTCAAGGCGGACCGGGTCATCATCTGCACCGGCGCCTACGCCGCAGTGGAGCAGGCTTTCCGCTGCATTGACAAGAAGGGCATTATTCTCCTCTTTGCCATCCCCAACCGGGATATCGCCCTTCCCATCCCCGATTTTTGGCGCCACGAACTCACCGTCACTTCATCCTACGGCGCCGCCCCGGTCGATTTGGAAGCCGCCCTGGCCCTCATTGCGGATAAAAAGATCAACGTCAAAGACACCATCACCCAGACCCTGCCCTTAACTCAAATCCAAGCAGCTTTCAAAATTGTCGCCGAGGCCAAGGAATCTTTAAAGGTGGTGTTGGAACCTTAAGTAAATTGTAATCCGAGAGGAGAAATTCCCATGGCCAGTGAACTCCTGAATTTAACCGCCCAGATTGTCATCTCCCATGCCTCCATGACTGAACTCTCCCCCAAGGAATTGGTGCAGGAAATTAAGGCGGTTTATCGTGCCTTGGCTGCTTTGGAAGAAGAGATTGTCGTACCGGAGGCCATGGCCCCGGCCCCCCGACCCCGGAAACCGCGAGCCGTCAAAATGGTAGAATCTCCTGAGGCCAAGGCGGTTGAAGATGAAACAAAGCTACCTGTAGGAGATCCGGATTATATGGAATTTATGGAAAGCCGGGAGGGGTGAACCGATCCTTGGCGAGGTTTTCTCTTCTGTTTCCCAACCTGCGCTTGCAGACCCAATTGATTGCAAGGCTTTGCTTTGCTAATGCAATTCATATCTGAGACGGGAAGCGCCACGAGTCATGAGGTTGCCCAAGTGAAACTTGGGCCAGGATTTCGTTCCCAAGTGCAACTTGGGAACGAGGGAAAAAAGGGGAGAGGGTTATGAGCCGCCCAAACGAGATTACTAAGAAACTCCAAGGGTGCCGATCCAGAATTATCAAGTTACGTAAAGGCGCTCGAAAAGGAGAATCGTAGACTTCATGATAAGATTGGAAGGTTAGGAGCAAAAATTACAACAAAGGATAATGAGATAAAAGAACTTAAAAAGATGCAACCAGAAGGAACAAAAATCATTATCCAGGGGCCTCCCCAGACCAACCCGGACACACCGCTTGGCGTCCAGCAACCGGCAGAGACCCAGCCTTATAAGCACCCACAGCCGGATATACCAGGCAAACCTATTCAGATCACTAAGTAAATAAACGCACCCTAAGGTTTACAGAGTCTATGATGGAGGGTGAGAGGAAACCCCGGTCACCTGTCTTTACGACCTGAGCTAGCCGCTGGTTCATTCGTTGGTCGAGCAGGAGTCCGGAACCAGTTTGATTTCCAGCCGACAACCGACGGCGTGGGCATATTTTTTCAGGGTGGTCAGGGAAGGAGCATGTTTTCCACCTGCTTCCAGGCGAGAAACCGCGCTTTTTGTCGTGCCCATTAACTCTGCCACAGCTTCCTGGGTAAGACCGGACCTGGAGCGGGCGGATATCATCTCCCTGGCCAGGGCGTACTCCTCTGCCAACCCCTCGTAGGCTTTCCTGAATTCCTGGCGTTTTAGAGCCTTGTTAAGGAAAGCCTCATGGTCATGGGAAACCGGCTTATAGTCCAGTTCAGACATTCTGTATCTCCTTCATCCTTTTCCGGGCAATTCTCAAATCTTGCTCCCGCGTATCCTGAGTTTTCTTCACGAACGCATGGAGTATGACGACGCGCTGACTGACGACGAAACAGTAGAACACCCGTCCGATACCTTCCCTGCCGCGCGGCCGCAACTCAAATAGACCGCCTCCCATGGCACGTGAGTGAGGCATACGCAGGTTTGGCCCGAACTCTATTAATAGCTCCACCATGCGAGCATAGTCGGCCAATATGCCGTCAGGCCAGGATTCGATCTCTGCCTTGACGCGAGCGTGAAAGTACTCGATGGTATAATTCACGGTTCAATTTAAATGTTAGCAAATTCGCTAACAATTGTCAACTGACCTCAAAACTCACCCCCCGCCCTTATACTCCGCCGCTATCCGCCGCAGCTTCTCCACTTCCGCCGGGGGCAGCGGCGGCAGCGGCCCCTGGAGCCGCGCCGCCAGGACCACCCGGGCGGTGTGTTCCAGCTTCTCCATCTTGTTGTAGGCGTCCGTCACGTCCCGGCCCACCGTCATGGCGCCGTGCCGGGATAAGAGCAGGGCGTCATATTCCTGAATGATGCCCCGGATGGCCTCCGGTACTTCTTCGGTGCCGGGGGTGGCATAGGGCGCGGTGGGAATCCCCCCCAGGGTTATCACCACCTCCGGCAAGATGGGTTCCAGCAAATCGATCCCCGCCAGGGTGCAGGCCGTGGCGTAAGGCAGATGGGCATGCACCACGGCCGAAATATCCGGGCGCAACTCATAGGCTAAGAGGTGCATACGGATTTCCGAGGTGGGCTGCCCCTCCCCCGCCAGCACTCGGCCCGCCAGGTCCACGGTGATCACCTGATACGCCTCCATGAGGCCCTTGTTAATCCCGCTGGGGGTGGTGAGCACCCGGTCTCCCAGGCGCACGCTGACATTGCCGTCGGTGGCGGCCAGGTAATTTTTCCGGTGCAGCATCCGGCAGATGCGCACAATATCCTCTTTCAACTGCTGCTGGGCGTTCATGATTGATCCTGAAGCCGCGCCGACGGGTTAATGCACCTGACATCGATAACGTCCCGGGCGCCGTAGGGGCTATTTGACGGGTTGACGCATCACTCCCACTTTTACCAACGCTTCTTCCATGCCCTGGAGGGTCTCCCGGGACTGCGCTCCCTGGGCCTCAGCGATCAGGGCGAACAAGGCGTCCAGGATGGCTATCTGACAAACCAGGGAAGCCACGGCTTCTTCAGGCAGGGTGACCTCCCGGGAAGCCGTAACCAGGACCGGGTTGGAAATCCGGGCCAGCGGGGAAAGGGAATTGTTGGTGATACATATGACCCGGGCCTGTTTTTCCCGGGCTATCCCCACTGTTTCCACGATCTCCCGGGTGGTTCCCAAATTCGAGATGGCCAGCACCACGTCTCCCCGGGACAATTGGGAGGCCGCCATCAGCATCAGGTAGAAGTCGGTGCACATAAAGGCCCTGAGGCCCAGCAGGAGAAAGCGATTGCCGGTGTAGGTCACGGCCGGCCCGGAGCCGCCCACCCCGATCACCAGAATCTGCCGGGCCGCAACCAGGAGCTGGGCCGCCTCCTTCATGGCATCGATCTCCAGAATTTCCAGGGTATCTTCCAACGCCACCGCGTTGGTTTGAAATACCTTGCGCACCACGGCGGTCTCGTCTTCACCTTCGCCGGCCGCCTCTTCGTGGAAGCGCGTTGACGGGATGACCATCTCCCGAGCCAGGGCGATCTTGAAATCCTGGAAGCCCTTAAAGCCCAGGATGCGGCAGAACCGCATCACGGTGGCTTCACTGACCGCCGCCACGGCCGCTACTTCGTTTACCGAGGCGTAGATGGCCATCTCCGGCTGCCTGAGGATGACGTCGGCCACCTTTCTCAAGGCGGTTTTCAGAGAGGGATAAAGTCCCCGAAGCCTGATCAACGTGCCGGTTTGCGGGTCTCGATTGCCGGGGTCAGGGGGCATTATCTCCATAATCTAATCTCCTATATTAATAAATAAAATATTATTATTTTCCACTTTAATATAACTTGACGGAAAAAATAAAGATACACTTTCAAATTTTTTCATCATCCATCGCTCGGTTGAGACTTGAGGCTCCTTTCCCGACTTACAGCAGCCGCCGAACCATTTCCAGGGCTTCCTCCCGGGTCTGAACCAGGCCCTCCCACTGGGCTTCCTCAACCTGGGTGAGCAGTTGCCGGAACCGGGGTCCCGGCGTCAGCCCCAAACGGATCAAATCATGGCCGCTGAGCAGCTTGGGGTGGCGTTCTTGCGGTTCCAGGCGCTCTTTTAAGAACTGTAGGGCTGCGTCCGCCAGGTCCGCCAAAACCGCCTCGCAATCCACCGGCTTCAGAGGCCCCTGTCCCGCCAAGCTGTCAGCCATGGCCAAGACAAAGAGCCCCGGCAGTTCAGGCCGTGCCGTCCGGACCAGCCGGCCCAAGGCCCGGAAGCTGAGTTCCCGTTCCCGGAACGCCGGCAGCAGCAAAAACGGACGCATGTGCATCTGGATGAGGGCGCTTACCGTTTTGATCTCAACCTGGCTGCACCGCAGCCTTGCGGCCACCCGGCTAAAAATCTCCAGCCCCACTTTTTCGTGGTAGTAAAACGTATAGCGTTCCGGGTCACTGCGGCGCCCCTGCACCTGGGGCTTGCCAACGTCATGAAACAGGGCGGCCAGCTTCAGGAGCACGGTTTTGGGGGGCTGGGCGGCGTAGCGCACCACCTCCGCCGCCATCTCCCCGAAATAAGCCGCCGGCGCCGCCAGCACCTCCTCCAGGCAGGCCACGGTCGCCAGAGAATGGCCATAGACATCCAGGTGATGGTAGCCGTTCTGCTTCACCCCTTTCATGTCATCCAATTCGGGAAACACCTGGCTCAGGAGCCCCCCCGCCTCCATCGCCTCCAGCACCGGGGCGGCCGACGGCGCCGCCAGGAGCAGGAATAACTCCTGGTGAACCCTTTCCCCTGCCACCCGGAAAAATTCCGGGGCCGTCCGGCGAATGGCGGCCGTAGTTTCCGGAGTAATATGAAAACCATGCGTGGCGGCAAACCGATAGGCCCGAAGGAGTCGCAGGGGGTCATGATGGAAATTTTTCGCCGCCACCATCTTAAGCCGGCCCCGCGCCAAATCTTCCAGGCCGCCAAAGGGGTCGATAAGCCCCGCCGGACCCTGCCCCAAGACGACGTTCAAGTCCACCGCCAGGGCATTGAGGGTGAAATCCCGGCCCGCCAGATCCCCCTCCAACGTCGGGGCCCGGAATTCGGCCAGGTCCAGAATCTCCTCGTGCCACACCACCCGGGCGGTGCGCTCGGTTTCATCCAGGAGGACATAGGTCCCGCCCAGGGCTTCTGCCAGGTCCCGGGCCAACTCCAGCGTCTGGGCCGAGACTGCCAGGTCCAGGTCGTGGGCCGGCCGGCCCAGGGCCAGTTCCCGCACCGAGCCGCCCACCAGATAGACCGCGAGCGACCGGGCCGCGGCCAGCCGCCCCAGCGTCACCAGCGCCGTCCGGCTCGCCAGGGGTTTTAGGCCCTGGTCCAGGTTGTCCAGGAGAATCCTGGTTGCCAGGGGCGCCGGGGCTGGGGTAAACTGGTGGGGTAAACCGGAGGTGTCGATAAGGCAAT
>Ga0351972_10218_pt1 | contig 21832 bp, 16 predicted proteins | sample TotcelHFGM3001N9_FD_206747 | JGI IMG/M metagenome (GOLD analysis project Ga0351972, IMG submission 206747) | Enriched cells from coal bed in the Powder River Basin, Montana, United States - Total cells FGM rep2 HSBNCT.FGM.300.1.N9 ...
GACCGCCTCATGGAGGTGCTGCCCGAGAATTTCGGCCAGGAGTTGCGGCCCCGGGTCTTTGTGGCGGCCCTGGGGGAGCCGGCCCGGGAACGGGCCATCACCGTGGTCCAGGAGTTGCGCCGCAAGGATTTGGCCGCCGAGATGGATTTCGAGGGCCGGTCGCTCAAGGCCCAGATGTCCATGGCGGACCGGTTGGGCGCCACTTACGCGGTTATCCTGGGGGAGAAAGAATTAGCCACGGGCCTGGCCCAGGTGCGGCCAATGAAGAAATTTTCTGATGAGACCGGCGGGAAGGTGAAGTTGACGGAAGTAGGAGCCGGGCGGACCCTGGTGGAGCAGGAACAGGTGCCGTTTGAGGATTTGGTGGATTACCTGACCGGGAAAATTCGGTCTGAAGAAACTCGTTAGGGTTCATCCGAAAGATAAAAGGGCGGACACACAGGTCCGCCCCTACGTACCCGACGTAAAATGCCGTGGGAGAAGGGAATACAACGTGTTTGATACTCTCGAAGGGCTAACCCGCAGTCATTCCTGTAATGAGCTCAGGGCTGCGGCTAACGGCGCCGAGGTGGTGCTCATGGGCTGGGTCCAGCGGCGGCGGGACCACGGCGGCCTCATCTTTGTGGACCTCAGGGACCGGGAGGGGCTGACCCAGGTGGTCTTCAACCCGGAAACCAATCCCGACATGCACATCAAGGCCGGGGTGCTCAGGGATGAGTACGTCATCGCGGTGCGGGGCCTGGTAAACCTGCGGCCGCCGGAGATGGTCAACCCGAATCTGGATACCGGGGAGATCGAGGTCATGGTGGAAGAGCTGCGGATTTTAAACGCCGCCAAGACCCCGCCCTTCGAGCTGGAAGACTATAAGGTGGACATCTCGGAGGCCCTGCGGTTGAAATACCGTTACCTGGACTTGAGACGCCCCAGCGTCATGAAGAACCTCCTGTTCCGGCACCGGGCCGCCCAGGTGGTCCGCCAGTTTCTCAACCGCCAGGGCTTCATTGAGGTGGAGACTCCCATCCTCACCAAGAGCACGCCGGAGGGGGCCCGGGATTACCTGGTGCCCAGCCGGGTGCAGCCGGGGCAGTTCTTCGCCCTGCCCCAGTCGCCCCAGCTCTTTAAGCAGCTCTTGATGATGGCCGGCCTGGATCGCTATTACCAACTCTGCCGGTGTTTCCGGGATGAGGATTTGCGGGCCGACCGCCAGCCCGAGTTCACCCAGATCGACATGGAGATGGCCTTCATCACCGAAGCGGACATCTACGAAGTGGTGGAGGGGATGATCACGGCCTTGTTTAAGGAATTGAAAGGCGTGGAACTGACCTCGCCCTTCCCCCGGCTGACCTACCAGGAGTGTATAGACCGCTTCGGGCTGGACCGCCCGGACACCCGCTTCGGGCTGGAGCTTAAAGACGTCACCGACCTGGTGCAGGAGGCGGAATTCACGCGCTTCCGGGAGGTGGTGGACCAGGGCGGGGTCGTCAAGGCCGTCAACGGCCCGGGCCTGGCCAAACTGAGCCGAAAAGAGCTGGACGAACTCATCGCCCTGGCCGGGGTTTACGGGGCCCGGGGCCTGGCCTGGGTAAAGCTGCAGAGCCAGGGCTGGCAGTCGCCCCTGGCCAAGTATTTTCCCGCCGGGGTCAAGGCCGCTATCGAGGCGCGCCTTGAAGCCAAGGAAGGGGACCTGCTCTTGTTTGTCGCCGATGTCCCGGCCGTGGCCTGCACCGCCATGGGGCAAGTCAGGCTGAATCTGGCCGAACGGGAAGGGCTGATTCCCGAGGACACCTACGGCCTGACGTGGGTCACGGATTTTCCCCTGCTGGAGTATGACAACGAGGCGGGCCGCTTTGCGGCCATGCACCACCCGTTTACGGCCCCCAAAGAGGAGGACATCCCTCTCCTGGCCGCCGACCCGGGGAAGGTCAGGGCCCGGGCCTACGACCTGGTGCTTAACGGCACCGAGATCGGCGGGGGCAGCATCCGGATCAACCGCCGGGACGTCCAGCAAGCGGTTTTTGAGGCCCTAAAAATAACGCCGGCGGAAGCGGAGGAAAAATTCGGCTTCCTCCTGGAGGCCCTGGAATTCGGGGCGCCGCCCCACGGGGGCGTGGCCTTCGGGTTCGACCGCCTGGTGGCGATTCTCTGCGGGGCCAAATCCATCCGGGAGGTAATCGCCTTCCCCAAGACCCAGAAGGCCGCCTGCCTGGTGACCAAGGCCCCGTCCCCGGTGGACCCGGAACAATTGCTGGAGTTGGGGCTGAGGCTGGAGAAGTAGCAGTTAGCAATTAGCAGTTAGCAGTTAGGTCATAGGGCGGCCTGTGGCCACCGAAATTACTCGGGATGGCGTGCACAGCACGGCCCTCTATCTGGAGTTGGGATTAAGGCTGGGAAAATAGCTGATACCCCATAGTCAGGCGACCCAACGGGTCGCCCCTACGGAAAATAGAAATGTAGGGTGGGCACCGCCCACCATTAAGACAAAGGTTTTTCTCTAAAAACAAAAAACCAAAAACGAAGAACCAGGCTGAAGGCTGATAACTGACAGCTTAAGGCTAATAAAATACGGATGGAAACTATGTCACGCTGGAATAAAGATCGCCGGTTATTGGACCATGAGCACTCCTCTTTCTGGAATCATCGGTTGCAGGAGGTGGAAGAGCCCAACCTGATGCGGACCATCTTCCCCTATACGGAAGTGGCCCGCATCGACTTCGACTACAAGTTCGTCATGCCCGACCCCCCCGAGCAGATGCTGCTCACCGACACCACCTTCCGGGACGGGCAGCAGGCCCGGCCGCCCTACACCGTGCGCCAGATCGTGGATATCTTCGACCTGCTCCACCGCCTGTCGGGTCCCAAAGGGATCGTCCGGCAGACGGAGTTTTTCCTCTACAGCGACAAGGACAAAGAGGCCGTGGCGCAATGCCGGGAGCGGGGTTATGAATATCCGCAAATCACCGGTTGGATCCGGGCCCACGCCAAGGACCTGGCCCTGGTGAAGGAGATGGGGCTCAAAGAGACCGGCATCCTGACCTCGGTGTCCGATTACCACATCTTTCTGAAGCTGAATTGGGGCCGGAAGAAGGCCATGGAGGAATACCTCGGCATCGTCAAGGCCGCCCTGGACATGGGCATTATCCCCCGGTGCCACTTCGAGGACGTTACCCGGGCCGACATCTACGGCTTTTGCGTGCCCTTCGCCATCGAGTTGATGAAGCTGCGGGAAGAGAGCGGCGTCGACATCAAGATGCGGTTGTGCGACACCATGGGCTACGGCGTGCCTTATCCCGGCGCCGCCCTGCCCCGGAGCGTGCCCAAGCTGGTGCGGGCCATGATCGACGATGCCGGGGTGCCGGGCGATCTCCTGGAGTGGCATGGCCACAATGACTTCCACAAGGTGCTGGTCAATAGCGTCACCGCCTGGCTCTACGGCTGCGGCGCGGTGAACGGGGCGCTCCTGGGTTTCGGGGAACGCACCGGCAACGCCCCCATCGAGGGCATGCTCATCGAGTATATCTCGCTGCGGGGCACCAACGACGGGATTGACACCAGGGTGATCAGCGAGATCGGGGAGTATTTCGAGCGGGAGCTGCGTTACCACATTCCGCCCAATTACCCCTTTGTGGGCAAGAACTTCAACAATACCAGCGCCGGCATCCACGCCGACGGGCTTCTCAAGAACGAGGAGATTTATAACGCCTTCGATACGGGCAAGATCCTGAACCGGCCCATCCGGATCACCATAACCGACAAATCCGGCAAGGCCGGCATCGTCCATTGGCTCAATACCCGGCTGCAACTGGAAGGGGAACGGGCGGTGGACAAGAACCACCCCGGGGTGGCCAAGATCTTCAACCGCATCATGGAAATGTACGAGTCCGGACGCTGCACCACCATCTCCGACGAAGAGATGGAAAACATGGCCCGCCGGTACCTCTCCGAGCTTTTCGTCTCGGAATTCGACCAGCTCAAGCAGAAGGCCTACAAGCTGGCGGCCCACCTGGCCGCGGACCTGGCCTTGTCGGCCGAGGTCCGCTCCATGGACCCGGCGCGCATGGAGCCGGTCCTGCAGCGGGCCTTGGACAACTTTCCCTTCACCCAGTTCATGTATGTCGTCAACCTGGACGGGCGCAAGATCACCCGGAACATCACCCACATCGTGGACCGGGCCAAGTACGCCGACATGAAGCTGGACGAGGACCTGTCCAACCGCACCTGGTTTATCGAACCTATCAAGAGCGGCAAGGTGTTTGTCTCGGACTTCTATACCTCCCGGTTCACCGGCGCCGTGTGCATCACCGTCAGCGTGCCGGTGTTTAATGACAACGACGAAATCCAGGGCATTCTGGGCATGGATATCCGGTTCGAGGCCCTGGCCAAGATGGAGCAGGACGGGGAGATTTAAGGGGCGATGAGGTTCTTCGTCGCATGAAATGGGGCGCTCCGGGTGGGCGCCCTTTGTTTTCCGGCGGGCTGGAGGACTAAGCGGCGGTTGGTTTAAACCAAAGTAGGGGCGGACCTAGCCTCCCCCCCCTCACCCTAACCCTCTCCCCCCGCTGGGGGGAGAGGGGATAAGAGGAAAGAACTTTTGGCAAACGCTCTATGGGTTCACTCTGCTTTGAGGGGGCATACACCGAGGGCGTTGTCAGAAAATTTTTGACAGGAAATTAGGGAATTCTCTGATTTGCAGCGGCGGGTGGGCCTGGTATGGTGTATAAGGATAGATGTTTGGGTGAACTGAAAAAAAATTTCCTTGTGCAATATTTCACGATAAGGTAAAGTTCAGCCGTTTTCGATTTTTCTCTTAGGTATAGAAGTCTATCAGAAGGTGATTTTTGCGATGAGCGCCCCGCGCGTTAAACGGAGAGGGAGGAGAGCGCATGTCTGACCAAGACCAGATGGAACGGATAAAAGAGGCCAAGGCCAAATATGATGAGCGGGTGGCCAAGGTGTTGCAGAAGATGCCGGAGCGCAAGGCGGATTTTGCCAACACTTCGGGTATCCCCGTCAATCGGGTTTATACTCCCCTGGATATGGAAGGGTTCGACTATCTGAAGCAATTGGGTCTGCCGGGACAGTATCCCTATACCCGGGCGGTCCAGCCCACCGCCTATCGCGGCCGCTTTTGGACCATGCGGCAGTATGCCGGTTTCGCCAGCGCCGACGAGACCAATGAACGCTACCATTTTCTCCTGAAATCCGGCCAGACGGGGCTCTCGGTGGCCTTCGACCTCCCCACCCAGATCGGCTATGATTCCGACCACCCCCTGGCCCAGGGGGAAGTGGGCAAGGTCGGGGTCTGCATCGACTCCTTGTGGGACATGGAAAGACTGTTTAAGGGCATCCCCCTGGACCAAGTGTCCACCTCCATGACCATCAATTCGCCCTGCGCCATCCTCATGGCCATGTATCTGGCGGTGGCCGAGAAGCAAGGGGTGCCCTTCGATAAGCTGCGCGGCACTGTACAAAACGACATCCTGAAGGAATACCCGGCCCGGGGCACCTATATCTTTGCGCCCCGGCCTTCCATGCGCCTGATCACCGACATCTTTGCCTACTGCACCAAGGAAGTGCCCCAGTGGAACACCATCAGCATCAGCGGCTATCACATCCGGGAAGCCGGTTCCACCGCGGTGCAGGAAGTGGCCTTCACCCTGGCCAACGGCATTGCCTACGTCGAGGCGGCCATCGCCGCGGGCATGAAGGTGGATGAGTTCGGCCCCCGGCTGTCGTTTTTCTTCAACTCCCACTCCGATTTTCTGGAGGAAGTGGCCAAGTTCCGGGCGGCCCGGCGTCTGTGGGCCAAGATCATGAAGGAGCGCTTCAACGCCCAGGACCCCCGGTCCTTGATGCTCCGCTTCCACACCCAGACCGCCGGCTGCTCGTTGACGGCCCAGCAACCCCTCAACAACATCATGCGGGTGGCCTTCCAGGCCATGAGCGCCGTGTTGGGCGGGACCCAATCCCTGCACACCAACTCCTATGACGAGGCCCTGGCCCTGCCCTCCGAACTGGCGGTCCAGGTGGCGCTGCGCTCCCAGCAGGTGGTGGCCTTCGAGACCAACGTCTGCGATACTGTCGACCCCCTGGCGGGTTCCTACTATATTGAAAAGCTCACCGACGAAGTGGAGGCCCGGGCCCAGGAGTACATCGACCAGATCGACCGCATGGGCGGCGCTGTGGCGGCCATTGAAAAGGGCTTCATCCAGAAAGAGATCGGCGCCAGCGCCTACCGGTTCCAACGGGAGATCGAAAAAGGCGAGCGCATCATCGTGGGTCTGAACCGTTTTCAGACGCACGAAGACAAGCTCACGGGCCTGCTTAAGGTTGACCCGGAGGTGGGCGCCAAACAGGTGGCCCGCTTGCAAGAACTTAAGAACACCCGGGATAATGCCGCCGTTCAACAAGCCCTGGCGGAACTCAAGGCTGCGGCCGAAGGGACCGACAATCTGATGCCGCCCATCCTCAAGGCCGTCAAGGCCCTGGCCACCCTGGGCGAGGTCTGCGACACCCTGCGGGGCGTGTTCGGCGAATACGAAGCCCCGGCGCTGATATAAAAATATGTGTAGGGCGGGCATTGCCCGCCGAAACCTTGGATTAATCGGTGCGTAAAACGCACCCGACGGAAGACTTTTCGTAACAGGAGATAAGAAAATGCCGGAAGAAAGAAAGATCAGGGTGTTGACCGCCAAGCCCGGTTTAGACGGGCATGATCGGGGCATCAAAGTCATCTGCGCCGCCTTGCGGGATGCCGGCATGGAAGTGATATACACCGGCCTCAGGCAGACCCCGGAGCAGATCGTCGCGGCCGCGGTCCAGGAAGATGCGGACGTCATCGCCATGAGCGTGCTCTCGGGAGCCCACAACTACCTGTTCCCCCGGGTCATGGAACTGGTGAAGGAAAAAGGCATCACCGATGTCCTGGTGATGGGCGGCGGCATCATTCCCGACGAGGACATCCCGCCCTTGAAGACCGCGGGTATCGCCGCCATCTTCGGCCCCGGCACCGATACCAGCGACATCGTCGGCTTTATCCGGGAAAACGTCCGCAAGAACTGATCCTGGCCTTCGTGATTGCCTGGGTGGATGATGCCCGCTGGGGGTGCCGTCCACCCAGGGTTTGGTGTCAATGCCGACTTATGGGATTGATCATTAGTAATGTCAAAAATCCAGGCTCTTATAACTCTGGCAAGACCGCACCAACACATCAAAAACGTTTTTATATTCCTCCCCATATTCTTTGCCCATAAGCTTTTTGACTCCCATCCTAACTTAAACTTGGTACAACTACTGGGGGCAGGTCCAATGAAAAAGTGGATACCGACTGTATTATCGCTTATTTTAGTTTTTATTCTGTCAGTTAACGCTGGTGCCGAGTCAAGACCGGCACCCAATTTCACCAATCCGGCGGCAGTCATCGCTGATCTTAATAAGATGAAACAAGAGGGACAAGCAAAAAAAGCGTCATTGGTTGTAGTCAAGTGCAATTATGCCATTAATACAATTAACAATTTTATGAGACTCAATCCTGAAGGTGATCCCAGTATTCTCAAGCAGCGGTGGCAAGAAGCCTATGAAGAGTATCAGAAGTTAAAATAAACCTTGAGTTAACCGCCTTAATAGTGGCCCCGTGATCGTGCTGCGCGAGATCGGCGCGGTCCGGCCTTGCCCTTGACAGGTACGGCCTGAGGCCGATAAATTGAGGCTGCCCATCGGAGCATAACCTGAATTGCCTCATCATCGGGGCGACCCGGCGGGTCCCTTCGACAAGCGTCTTTTTCGGGTAAGGTGCTTTATGCTCCCATGAATCACTACCAGAAAGGAGCAGTGCCCTTTATGGATTCCTACAAGATACACCTGAGCGAAGCCGAGATGCCCCAGGAGTGGTACAATATCATTCCGGACCTGCCGTCCGCCATGCCGCCTTATCTCCACCCGGGCACCGGCGAGCCCATCACCCCGGCCGACCTGGCGGCCATTTTTCCCCCGGCCCTGATCGAACAGGAAGTGAGCCCGGAGCGCTGGATTCCCATCCCGGACGAGGTGTTGCGCATCTATCAGTTGTGGCGGCCCAGCCCCCTGCACCGGGCCTACAACCTGGAGAAGGCCCTCAAGACCCCGGCCCGCATCTATTATAAGAACGAATCCGTCAGCCCCGCCGGGAGCCACAAGCCCAACACCGCGGTACCCCAGGCCTACTACAACAAGGCGGCGGGCATCAAACGGTTGGCCACCGAGACCGGGGCCGGCCAATGGGGCTGCGCCCTGTCCCTGGCCTGTAACTTTTTCTCCCTGGAGTGCACTGTGTACATGGTCAAGGTGAGCTACCATCAGAAGCCCTACCGCCGGTCGCTCATGCACATCTGGGGGGCCAGCGTCTACCCCTCTCCCACGGATCGCACCCAGGCGGGCCGGAATATTTTGGCGGCGGACCCGGAGACCTCCGGCAGCCTGGGAATGGCCATCTCCGAGGCGGTGGAGGACGCCGCCACCCACGAGGACACCAACTATGCCCTGGGAAGCGTCCTCAACCACGTCATGCTGCACCAGACCATCGTGGGGCTGGAGACCAAAAAGCAGTTAGCCCTGGCCGGGGAGTCGCCGGACGTGCTCATCGGCTGTGTCGGCGGCGGCAGCAATTTTGCCGGGTTCTGCTTTCCGTTCGTGCCGGAAAAACTGAAGGGCGAGGATATCCGTTTTGTGGCGGTGGAGCCCACTGCCTGCCCCACCCTGACCAAGGGGGCCTACACCTATGACTTCGGGGACACCGCCGGCCTCACCCCCCTGATCCTGATGTACACCCTGGGGCACTCCTTCGTGCCGTCGGGCATCCATGCCGGCGGCCTGCGCTACCACGGTGACGCCCCGCTGCTCTGCCAGCTGGTGCATGAAAAGGTCATCGAGGCCCGGGCCTATGCCCAGAACCCGGTGTTTGAGGCGGCCCGCCTCTTCGCGGTCACCGAGGGAATCATCCCGGCCCCGGAGACCGCCCACGCCATCAGGGCGGCGGTGGACGAGGCCCTGGTATGCAAGGAGACCGGCCAGGCCAAGTGTATCGTGTTTAATTTATCGGGCCACGGCCACTTCGACCTGGCGGCCTACGACGGCTTTCTGGAAGGTCAGCTCAAGGATATCGAACTCGACCCGGCCGAGAATATCAAAAAGGCCCTGGCAAATTTGCCGAAGATAAAACCTTAACCCCGCACTGATGCTACGAAAAGAGGGCAGGCCGATGGCTGGCGCTGCCCTTTTTTTATTGAGGTGATAGATATATAGTGATTGCTAAAAAAGATTTTTCCGATCCTTGATACCCACAAATCCCCCCTACCCCCCCCTTTAATAAGGGGGGGAGTATAAGGAAATGCGGCTTACCATAGGCCTCTCCCGCCGTTGAGGGGAGAGGGGATAATACCAAGATGCGCTCATAAAAGTAAGAAAGGCTTCTATCCTGTAGGGGCGCACCTCTGTGTGCGCCTTAGCCCAGGGCGGACACATAGGTCCGCCCCAACAAGAAATAAATTACCAGCTTGAGCCCAAATTGGTATAAGAGGAAAGAACTTTGTGCAAACGCGATAACCGGTGGGAAAAGGGCCGGGAGCGGCCATAATCTTTCATTTGGAAGCGGCTCCTGGCAGCTTTTTTCCACTTGGGTTATGATCCTGGCTATGAGGCTCCAACTGGCGATTCCTTCCGGCACCGGCGCCCATCAGGTTGAATAACTTGCCGGCTTCCTTCCCCCTGGCGATCAATCATGCAACCGGCTAAATCCATTAAAGAAAAGATCAGGCATAGTCTGCACCTGGAACGGGCCTTGCGCCTGGTTTGGCAAAGCGCCCCGGGTTGGACGGCGGCAAACTTTGGGCTTATTCTGATTCAGGGCTTGCTCCCCCTGATATCTCTTTACTTGATGAAGCTGATCGTTGATGGGGTCACCGCGGGCCTGCTAGCGCCGGAGAAAACCGACTCCCTCAAGAAAGTAATGCTTCTCATTCTGCTGGCGGCTGCCGTAGCCTTATTTGCGGCGGGTTGCCGCTCCCTTTCCGAGATTGTCAAGGAAGCCCAGACCCAGGTGGTCACCGATCATGTGGCGGATGTCATCCATGGCAAGTCGGTAGCAGTGGACCTTTCGTATTACGAAGATCCCACATACTATGACACCCTGCACCGGGCCCAACAGGAGGCCACTTACCGGCCGACCAGCATCATGAACAGCCTGATGCGGCTCGGTCAAAACGGCATCTCGCTTTTGGCCCTGGCAGGGTTGCTGATCGCGTTTCGCTGGTGGTTTGCCGCCATGCTTTTTGTGGCTACGGTCCCGGGGGTTTGGATGCGCCTGAAATACGCCCGGCGGATGTATGACTGGCAGCGCCAGCACACCCAGGCTGAAAGACGGGCCTTTTATTATCATTGGATGCTCACCAACGGGGACCATGCTCAAGAGATCCGGCTCTTTGGCCTGGGCTCCCTATTCATGGACTGGTTCCGGGAATTGCGGAAGCGGCTCCGGGTCGAAAAGCTGCAAATTTCCGCCCGGCGGTCCTGGGCTGATTTGATCAGCCAGGCCAGCGCCACGTTGGCAATTTTTGGGGCACTGGCCTTCGTGGCCTACCAGGCAGTTGAGGGGATGATCACCATCGGGGATATGGTCATGTATTACGGGGCCTTTCAGCGGGCCCAGGGGTCGCTTCAGGAGGTTTGGAGCAGCCTGACCACGCTCTATGAGGATAATCTCTTTCTCGCCAACTTTAACGAGTTTCTCGATCTCGAGCCTCAACTGGTGGAGCCTCCCACGGCGGCGGCTTTTCCCCGGCCCATTAAGGCCGGCATCGTGCTGGAACGGGTCAATTTCCGTTACCCCACGGCCGAAAGAACCGTATTGGAGGATATCAACCTCCAGATTTTACCCGGCCAGATGGTGGCGCTGGTGGGTGAGAACGGCTCGGGAAAAACGACATTGATCAAGCTTCTCTGCCGTCTCTATGATCCGGTGAGCGGAAATATAGCCGTCGACGGGATTGACTTGCGCCAGTTTGATCCTATGGCCATACGGCGAGAAGTCAGCGTCATTCTCCAAAATTATGCCCGCTACTGCCTGACGGCGCGGGAAAACATCTGGCTGGGAGACATCGGTTTACCGGCCGGCGACGATAAGATTTTGCATGCCGCGCGGCAGACCAGGGCCGATGATTTTATCCAGAAGTTGCCCCGGGGCTATGAGACCGTGTTGGGTCACGAGTTCGAGGACCAGGGAGAGCTCAGCCAGGGCGAATGGCAGAAAGTGGCCCTGGCCCGGGCCTTCCTGCGCGACGCCCAGTTGATCATTCTGGATGAACCCACCAGTTGGATGGATGCCAGGGCGGAATACGAAATTTTCAAATCTTTTCGGCAAATATTTAAAGACCGCATGGTCCTGCTCATCAGCCATCGCTTTTCCACGGTCAGGCTGGCAGATTACATTTTTGTGTTGGAGGAGGGGCGGATAATCGAAAGTGGCACACATCGCGAGTTAATGCAGAGGGGCGGCAAGTATGCGCGGTTATTTGAAATGCAGGCGAGTTCTTATCGATAAAGCAGGCCTCCCTGACCTGGGGGATTGCCGCAGGCAACAGGAGTTGCCCCGCTATTGGGAGCGTGTCATATAAGAAAATGTGGTTTGTTCCCATGAGTATATTTTGCTGGCGCGTTTGGAGGATAGGGCAAGGCTTTCGGGTAACTTGAGCGCCGAGGCGGGTGGATGACGGAGGGGCAGAGCTTTTTGGGCTCTGTCTTTCTTTTTTTATATGTTATGGACCGGCCCGTGCGCATCGATTCACGACTGGTTTTGGGTCATTTTAGCCACGCTTTCTTTGTTAAAATTAGGAATTATGATTCCATTAGAAATCCATTTCTGGGAGGTGGTGGCTGTAAAGGTTTCCATACCATTTTCCACCCTGAGAATTAAAACCTTGGCTGAGGGATACTGATGAGGAGAAGGGCATGAAAAGAATCAGCGCTTTAATATTGGGCTTGTTGCTGAGCGGCGTTTTCACTTTACCGGCTTGGCCCGGCACCCTGACAACCAACAAATTTCTTTATAAACCTGGTCCAGGGGCCCGCGGCGACACCGAGAAAAATACCTTTGATGCCGGATTAGATCGCATTGATGCCCGTCTGGGCAAGGAAACCTGGGTCGGCGACCCGAACTATGGTACTACCTTGCAGGATGCGGTAACGGCCATTGGTGCGGTTAACAAGACTATTCTCAGGGTTCCAGCCGGGGCCTGGGCCATCACTTCGGACTTGAGCATTCCTGCCACTATCACCTTGAAATTGGAACGCGGGGCCATACTTAATCTTGCCACGGCAACAACCCTCACGATCAACGGGGATCTTAACGCTGGCCCTCACCAGATATTCTCCTGGACCGGCACTGGCAAGGTGAAATTCGCCAGAACCTCCCCACAAGTCAATCTTTATCCCGAGTGGTGGGGGGCGGTGGGCGACAGCGCCTTCGTGGCGGGCGGCGGCACGGATAATTTGGCTGCCTTTCAGGCCGCGGTAGCCTGCGCCTTCAATTCGGGCAAAGGCAATATCGTTTTGAGCGGGATGTACAGGCTGAGCGACACTCTCAGCCTGAACAATTTTCAAGCCTGGCCTACAGATCAGCGGATTACCGTCACCGGCCATGGCATGAAAAAAACCGGATTTTACTCGGAAGCGAATGCGTACCCTGCGGTTGAGGTAATTGGATCGTGGAACGTCCAATTGTCGCATTTCGCCATTGTCGGGAGCGGAACGGCAGGCAAAATTCCCTCGGTTGGCCTAATGACTAGCCGCAGCACCACTTCTTCCACCAACTCCGATAATCATTTCAATCATCTGGCCATATACGGGACTTACCTCTACGGCCAGATTTACGACATGAACGGGTCGGATAATCGGTATGATCACTTGGAAACCTATACCACTGCTGCGGCTGCCACTGCAGCTTCCACTATGGTTGACGCTGACTCAAACGTTGGACAAAAGGTGCTTAATGTAACTGCGACTACAGGCTTTGCCGCTAACGACATCGTTTTGATCAATGAGACCGGGGCCAGGCATGAAGCTCATGTAATTGATTCTGTTCAACCTGACGTCTCTTTAACCTTGAAAACCAACTTGATCTATTCGCACACAGCAGGTCAGGCCGACACCGTGGAGAAATTAGGGTGGAGATTCGGCGTTGCTTTGACCGGCGGGACTACTGTTCCCGATCCTTTCGGCATCCCCGACAGAACAGGAATATTAAAAGTTTCTGGCGCTCAAAGTTCCGATAATGTCTCATTCTCTAATTCCAGCTTTATGGCTACTGGCGGGGTGCCCACCAATAGTGCGGCTTATTATATTAAGGGTGTTGCCAAGACTTTCTTTAATAACATTTACACTGGACCTCTTGCGGACGCGGATTCCGACATTTATCGAATATCGGCTTCTGGCAACCTGACCTTTATTAATTGCCCGTTCGAAGCTAATCACCGCTACACTTTCAATATCAGCAGTCCCGCTGCGGGTTCCAGCGTAACAAATATCTTTACTCAAGGGGTGTCTAATTCTGGCACTTCTACGTTGGCCTTGTTAACCGACGCCAACAGCGAGCTGAAAAACTGCACTTTTGACCTGAGAAGCCTGGTAGCGGGGAACGTTAGTATTGGTGGTGGAGCGTCGAATTGTGAGTTTAGATTGGCGCAAACCGCCACCAGTTTTGTGCAAGCAGCCGGAGTATATTCGTTCTATGGTAACGAAATTACTTTCGGTAGTTCTATGACAAACTTTGATATAAACCCATCCGGTTATGCACGGAACAATATCATTAACGACCAGAGAGGTTTTTCCGGTGGCCCGGTAACTGGCAGACAGAGAGTTATTGATGGCGATGTCCAAGTGGGCCAGCCGAGTTTTGTCACCCCCAACGTTTTAACCCTGAACACCTACAAAACAACCTGGGCAGCAGCAGCCCCTACATCCGGGAGTTGGACGAGGGGGTCCGTTATCTGGAATACCGGGGCAACCTCTGGGGGGTCACCCGGTTGGGTTTGTGTCCTGGATACTACCTTCGGGACGCTTAATGCCGGAGGGACTACGGGCGACATGACCACAGGCACAAATCTCCTGACGGTTAACTCGGTGACCGGTATGACTATCGGTAACCACATAGATATTACGGGGGTTTCAGGTCCCAAACGTATAACAAATATTGACTCGGCCAACAAAACTGTCACCCTTGACAGCAATGCCAATGCCACGGTTACCGGTGCGGCGATAAGTTTTCATAATCACACTAGCGCGGATGCGTTCAAGGCGATGGCGAACCTGCAATAAGGGGCAGTGGCGACTATGGTAAGGCTGATGACCAAATTCCTTTTGCGAGCCGATTGCGGCCCGGTCCTGGGAACTGGGAGCGGTACAGAATTAATATTTTTCCGGAACATACTTTTATTGAGAATTAATTCCGGGTATAATGGCGATCAGTGTAGCACCCTCTTTCTGGGCAAGTAGCTAAGAACAGGCCTGAAAATATGGCTGCAAAGAAAAGCCGGCAACGAGGAAATGTTTAATTATCTCGGGAGCCGCAGGCTTTAGCCGCACTGGGACTATGCTTCCGAAGATGCGTTTAGGCGTCGGCTAAAGTCTGCGGGACGTTTTTTGTTTTACGGGGCACGAGGGTCGCGGTTCATCGGCGTTGCCTCATAAACGCGAGGGCGACTGGGGTAATTAAGTATCCTAAATCAAGATAGGCTCAAATATGGCAACTGTTGTATCTTTGACTTCAGAAATTTCTGTACCGAAGCATGTCCTGGTTCGGGTTTTTCAAAACGAATCGGTTCTCCTTAATTTGGACAGCGAATATTATCATGGCCTGGATGACGTGGGAACCCGCATGTGGCAGGTTGTCACACAATCCAAGACCCTCCAGGATGCATACGACTTGCTGCTGTCGGAGTTCGAGGTTGACGCTGCAACTCTGGAAAAAGATCTGATTGATTTCATTGAAAGGCTGGTGCAGCGTGGGTTGTTGGAAGTCCACGACCACTAACTGGCGCAAGTTTTGGCGGCTGGACAGACCGGAGAAGACGTTACTGGCCCAGGCTGCCGTAACGCTGCCGTTGATCGGCATAGGCTTGTCCTGGCCAGGTTTTAGGCGCCTCCACGCCTGGTTGTCCAGGTGGCCGGTGCCTCCGGCCGCTGAACTGACAGCCGGGCAGTGGCCGAAAGCCCAGGCTACAGCCCGCATGGTTGAGGTGGCGGCGCGCCACAACCCTTTTCGCCTGCTTTGCCTGCCCAGGTCCCTGGCCCTCTGGTGGTTGCTACGCCGGCAGGGGATTGGCGCTGACCTGCGCATCGGGGTCACCCCCAATGAAAGGGGACTCGAAGCGCATGCCTGGGTGGAATATAAGGGCGTTGCCCTAAATGATCAGGACGACGTGCATGAGCGGTTTGCGCCGTTTGATGCCGCGATCACTGCAAAGCTGATGCCCCCTCCCCGCAGTTTTTAGCCTCCGACGCGTCCAATTCTTGGTCGAGTAACAATCTTGCCGGAACGGAAGTGAACAAACCGGCAGTCTCGCGTTCAGAATTTGATACCCACATTTTTCTGAAGCAGAATCATGACGATGTTTACGGGGCCTGGTGTGAAGCCGGGGGGCGCGTTACAATTCTGTTCAATATTGCTGCCCACGGTGATCTCCTTTGTAGTCTGGGCCGGGGCCTCGCGGCTATGGCCAACTTCATCTGCCCCGCCTTGGTAAGGGAAGTCTTGTGGGTGGTCCCTGATCAGATCTGGGAGGATGCCGGCAGCAGCAAGCCTTTGGTACGGGGTTTGCATAAAATTTTGGCAAGATACCCCAGCAAGCCGCATCCCGTTAAGGTGGGGGGAGACCTGGTTGCCGGGGCAATTTTGGGGAAAGTTCTGACGCAACGCGGTTGTGGTCCAGAGGCCATGGGGGCATACGGGAAATAGCTGCTCGAAAGTCAGCAGGGCTATCTATCCAGGAGGCCCCTATCTTTTTCCATGGCGATAGCGGCCTCCTCCTGGCCCCTGGTCACTTGCGGATACAAATAGTATTAGGCAAACTTTCAGCTTTACAAAGAAAGATAGATGTTGCTATAATGACGCTGCGTATGGATATAGCCCCCGGTGATGACGGTCGTGTGGTCCGGAGCCGCTTGGCCCGGGGCTATCTGGACATACGGCAGTTGGCCGAGGTTAGACAGGAAGTCTTGCGCTGCCATCAAGATGATCCCTCGGGATAGCGGGAACGCAATGCAGCGGGCCTGGTATCATATGCCTCAAGCTTTCAAAGCTAAGTATCGGGCGTAAAAGGGTACAGAATGAGTGGTATCGTGGGCTTCGTCAACCAGGCCGGTCAGCCGGCGGATCGGGAGTTGTTGAAGCGCCTGACCGGATTCCTGGCGTTCCGCGGCCCCGATGACCAGGGGGGCTGGGCTGAGGCCCATGTGGGCCTGGGCCACACCCTGCTTCGCACCACTTTCGAGTCCGAGGGTGAGCGGCAGCCGTGCAGCCTGGACGGCCAGGTGTGGATCACGGCGGACGCCCGTCTGGACGCCCGGGCCGATCTCATCAAACATCTTGCTGCCCGGGGTTGCCCCAATCTAAAAAATTCCCCTGATGTCGAACTGATCCTTCATGCTTACCAGGTTTGGGGCGAGGACTGCCTGAGCCATCTCCTGGGAGATTTCGCCTTTGCCATCTGGGACGGACCCCGGCGCCGCCTGTTTGGCGCCCGGGACCAGCTGGGCGTCAAGCCCTTCTATTATGCCGACACGGGCCGGACCCTGGTGTTCAGCAATACCTTGAACTGCATCCGGCAGCATCCGGAGGTTTCCGACCGGCTCAATGATTTGGCCATTGCCGATTTTCTGCTCTTTGCCTCCAACCAGGACCCAACCACCACGAGTTTTGCCCCTGTTGCTGGCAGACAAACTCCCTGATGCACCTGCTGGAGAAGGCGCCCGCGCCAGTTTAGATCCCCCATCCCTGGACCAACTGCGTTGGCACCAACTTACTCCCTTGCTCTTCCGGGAGGTAATGCGCCTTGGCTTGGAAAAACATCTTAATCAATCATTATTGGAAAATTTACGGCAAGACTACTTCTTGGCCCTGAGGGCAACCGCCCCGGAGGATCAGGAAATTTTCCGGGTCATTAAGGCTCTAAACCAGGCCGGGATAGGGACTATCCTCCTCAAAGGCGCCGACCTGCGGATGCGTTTGTACGGGGAATCAGCCGTCAGACCCATGGCCGACCTGGACCTGCTTATCTCCTTGGAACATGTTGCTCGGGCTCAGTCGATTCTGGAGGGAATGGGTCTTACTCTCCAGTCTCAGTGCTCGGACCCCCGCCCTGGGTTTCGGGAACTTTTTCGCAATGAATTACACTTCAATCCGCCTCCAGGTGGTCCTTTGCTGGTAGATCTCCATTGGCATCTCAGCGGGGTGGATAATTTTTATACCCTTCCGTTTCAACGCCTGGAAGAAAAATCCATCACCTGGAATTATCAGGGTCAGCCGGTCAAAGTTCTCTGCCCGGAACATGCCTTGATCCACTTAGCCCTGCACGCATTTAGTGAGTTGCACGGGGTCAAGCAGATTTTCGACCTCTGCCTGGCCCTTCACACCCTGCCCCCGCATTGGCCCACCTTCAAGGAGGAATTGATCCGGTTCAAGTGCCAGGCGCCGGTTTATCTTATTCTCCGGGACCTGGCGCAATTGTGCCCCCACACCATACCTGCGGCAACCCTTAAGGATCTATCCGGATACCGGCCGTCCTGGGCGGAAAGGCTGGCATTAAATCATGCTCTCGGGTATTGCACGCCTCATTTTTCCGCTCTGTACCGCCATCGCCGCCTGCACTCTTGGGTCTTTTACGTCTCAGCCTTGCTCTGGCCCCAGTCCGAGTATCTGATGGCGGTCTACGGGGAGCCTGACCGGACCCGTTTCATCCAGCAGTTCTTCAGCACCCTTTTCTCCTCGGCGCAAAACTGGGACCCGCACTAACCTTGTTTGATCAGCCTATGCGGTAAGGCGGAACTGGCATCCCGGTCCGTTCGGACAAACCCCTGATGCGCCCCGACAGGGAGGGCCTGATAGGAAAGGTGAAAATCATCTTTTACTGTTCAGGAGGGGTACTGCGGAGAAAATCCAGGTATTGATGGGGCCGCCGTCACCGGCTGCCTGGAGGTGACGGGCACCCAGGCCCGCCTCAACGGGTTATTTGCCTATCCAGCTTAACTATCGCGCCAATATTTACTGTCCGGTGGCCGTCCATATCTCAGGGACAACTCCCCGGCGTGGGCCAGGGCCTCGCCCTCGCCGGCAAAGCGGGCCGGGAACTTTTCCGCTACCTGCCGGGCAATCTCCCCCAGGGTGTTCTTGGCCTCCATCAACTCCAGGATGAACCGGTCGACCTTGCCGTCTTCACTCAGAACCGGCACGTGGCTGGAGGCCCGCTGCTTCAGGCTGGCCGGAGACACGGCGGCGCCTAAAAGACTGGATTGCCGGAAATCCGCCTTAAGCCGCTCCGGCTGGCCCTGCGACAGGATCCGGGTATCCCAGCGCCAGAGATAATCTCCTCCCACCAGGTCGGCCGCTAAATTTACCGTGACCAGGTCGCCCGGCTCCAGATTCATGAGTTCCGGCCAGGGGAAAAAACATCTGCCATAAACTTGTTGCTCCCCCGGACCATTGGAAAAAGTTACGCCAGGAGCCAGGATGGTGTCGAACCAAATGGCCATGCCATGCCCCGTGCCGGTCCGGGCCATGGTCCAGGATAATTCAGCCCGGACATTCGGTTCCTCTACGGTATAATAATCTAAGGTCGACCAGCATTGGGCCGGAGTCAGCAGATTCTCCGGCGCGACCTCGGCCTGAGAAACATTATTAACTGCCAGAGGACGTGCGGGCCGCAAATCCAGCCCATACATATCTTCACTCCAGGCGGCGGTATGTTTTTTATACACCTCCGGCAATTCCACCACCGCGGCCCAGAGGCTATCCTCCTGGGGGACCAAACGCCCTCCTGGAGCCAAAAAACGCTGCCGCGCATCCACAATCGTGGGAATTAATTGTTGGAAGAGAGGCAGCACCCCGTGTAGGTCCGAAACGATGACGTCCACCGGTTCCGGCAAGGTGATCCGGGTGGAAATCCCCTGGATAAAATGAATCCGGTCGGCATAACCGTTGGCTGCCGCTAGTTCAATGCCCAGATAAATGAGATCGCTGGGTTCGATGGCATAAACCCGGGCCGCCCCGCACTGGCAAGCCATCAGGGCAAGGATCCCGGTCCCGGTGCCGATATCCAACACCACCGCCCCGGGGGTGACAGCCCCACGCAAGGCCTCCCGATACCCCGCAGTACGGACCGCATCGAGGATCATCTGGCCGTAGCCTTCGAGGGAGTAAGTCGAACTCATCTGGCTATCCTCGATAGCTCCCCCGCATCTTCCCCACTCGATGTGAACTGGGAAAAATCTTGCAGGATAGCCTCACAGAGTCGGGGCAGATATGCGGCCCCGGCCCGGGGGATTAGGCGGCGCACCGGCGCCCGGTCGAGGAGGCGTCCCAGAATCTCAAACTCCCGGCCCCGTAATTCCCGGTCCAAAAAGGCCGCGCCATAAGTATTGGCCAGGAGCAGCAGCAGCCTTTCCTGGCCCCGAACCGCTTCCACCCGGGGACCGTCATCCTCCTGCCGTTCCCCCAAGACATAAATCGCCCCCAGGGGGAGCGGCTGGGACTGAAAGCGGTAATCGGGGTCAGTAAGGTTCAACCAGCGCTTGTTCCATTCCGGATCTAAGACATTATGCTCTATGACCGGAGGCAGGGCGGTGGGGGAGCCGTACAAATAGCTTACCGATTGGGGCCAGAGACAGAGATTCGGGTCCCCGGGGAACACCCAGAAGGAGTCTGGCTCCTCCCTGAGAACCGTGATGTCATCGGTGAGCACCGGGAAGCCCAGCTTGGCAAAGGCGGCGGCGGTGGTAGATTTGCCGGCGCCCGATTGGCCAAGGATGGCCAGGGCCTGCGCTCCCACGGCCACGGCGCTGCCGTGGAGACAGAGCGATCCTCGCAGACGCAGGAGCCGCCCTAATACCGGGCCCAACAGGTAGGTAGAGAGATATTCCGGGGTCGCGGCTTCAGGACCTGAAACCCACAGCTGCGTCCCCGCCCGATTCATGACGAACTGGCAATCGTCACTGTATCGCAGCCGGAAATAGGTTCCCCCAGCAACGTACCACGCTTTATAGCCCGGCTCCCCGTCATCGTCCGGGAAGTCGGTATGCCACAATTCATGTGGCTTCTCCAATAGCCGGCTCCACCACGCCGCCGAGCCTTCGTGGCATACCTCCAAATCAACGGCCTCCGGCTCCGGCTGGTCCACCAAACCTGGGATAGGCTGATCGGATTTCAGCCGCAAGCCGAAGGCCGAATAAAACCACGATGCTGCAACCATAGTGAGCGTTAGCTTAGTGGCGGGTAATGCTTAAGCAGTCATTTTCATTAAAAATACGGTTCCACCGTCACTCGTGGGGCTAACAAACGAAACAGCCGTGGTAATCTGCTTGACATTACCGTAATCCATCACCTGGGGGGTGTGATAAGCCCGCAATTCTTTTGGGGTCGATTTCATGATCTTTCTCCTATCTCTGTATTATTGCTGGTTAAAATCTGGTTGCCGGACGGTATATCAGGCCAATCTGCCTTCAGATTTTGCAGCCACAAATTAAGACTGATGGGACGCAAATTAATCCATACGTTACCTGCATTCCTTTCGGTGGTCAACGAAGGAATGGCACGATGCTGCACATAGTTCGCCAACTCGGGGCAGGGAGTAAAGGTATCCAGTTCTCTAACCGCTGGCTTTTGGGCATATTCTATCAGGGGATTTCCCTGGAGGGGTGTCTTGGCGCGGCAACAAATCGCATCCGGCAAAAGCTCGCGTCCAGCCTGGCGGATCAGCAGTTTATCTACACACCAGGGGATAGGCGGTAAAGACAAGGCAAAGTCCACCAACCGAATATCCAGGAGGGGATGACGAAATTCTACCGGCAAGCCGGTGACTCCCGGATCATAATAATTAACAAAAGCTTCCTGCAAATTTTGAGACAAAATACGCCGATAAGCCTCAGGACGAACCGGGTGATCAAGAACCTCCGTCTCGCCGAATTGTTCCCAACGCCTTCTCAAATCAAGCCGGGTTACGAGGGATTGGTTAACCCAAGCCGGAAACGGCACAGAACGTTGGCCCCGGTTCAGCCAGCTCTTCAGGGTGCCCCGGAAACGAACCTGGGGCAATCGCCCGTGAATGAAGAGGCTCCTGCCTACCTCCAGGGTAAGGCGGCCCAGGTGGAACCCTCGAAGCATCTTATAAAAATATGACGGGGATGCATGGAGAACCTCGTCTCCGCCTTCACCGGTAAAAACAACGCGGCTCTGCTCCCCGGCCAGTTTGATCAGATCCAGCCATCCGATTATCAATGGTTCATTCTGGGGCTCCGGCCATTGTAACTCCGGCGCCCCCCAACCTTCATACAGGTGGTAATTGTCGTTCGGCAGGTAACGAATAGATATATTCAAATGCTTCGCCATCAGGCTGGAAAAGTACCGTTCGTTATCCGGAATCAGCCGGTCATAAACGTTGGTATAGGCTTGGAAACCAAAGGACGTTGAGGTTTCTGATAAAATTTTCTTCGCATAGGCCGCCACCAGGGAAGAATCCAGCCCCCCGCTCATGAGCATCCCGACCCTGTCGGTGCGCAACCGATCCGAGACCGCCTCGCGCAACAATTCCTGGAAACA
>Ga0351972_10224_pt1 | contig 21453 bp, 17 predicted proteins | sample TotcelHFGM3001N9_FD_206747 | JGI IMG/M metagenome (GOLD analysis project Ga0351972, IMG submission 206747) | Enriched cells from coal bed in the Powder River Basin, Montana, United States - Total cells FGM rep2 HSBNCT.FGM.300.1.N9 ...
ACTACGGACGACAATGGGCAGTTTTCGCTTTCTTCCATCCCAGCAGATACATATATCGTCACGGTCGCGAAAAACGGTTACGACGGATTGGCCGTAAGCCTCACGCTTCCGTCAGACCAAGTGATCAAGAAAGACTTTATGATCCGGCTTTCCTCTTCGACTGCGTCGGAAGAGACGGGAGATGATGCTACAACCCAGAAGAGCCGGAAGCGTTTCCTCAGCAAGCCGGGCGTCAGAGGGCCGGGCTGGTTTGACGCGGCGGCGAACCCGGTCGGCCGTAACGAGGCCGAGGCACAGTTTGCGAAGAAGAGAAGCCAAATTGCTACGTCCAAATCGGGACGCTCCCCTATGGCAAAGGCCGCAGCCGATATCTCGCCAGAGATACAGGCCCTCGCCCGGGGGCTGCAGAACGATCCCAAGCTGATCTACGACTACGTGCACAACAACATTGACTACGTACCCTATTTCGGCTCCCTCAAAGGGGCCACACTAACCCTGCTGGATGGAAGCGGCAATGATTTCGACCAGGCCGCGCTCATGATAGCCCTCCTGCGGGCCAGCGGGCTCAATGCCCAGTACAAACACGGGGAACTGTATTATTACGGCAGCGACTTGGTGAATTGGCTAGGGGTTTCTCAAAGCGAAGCCATATGGCTTATCGCAGGCGGCGGAATACCGGTTTGGGGATACATGGATGGTTCCCTGCTTGTCATGGAAAGGGTTTGGGTGATCGCGACGATCAACGGCAACCAGTACGACTTCGATCCGGCCTTCAAAACCTACACCTATACGAACAATATCAATCTGGGGTCGGCCTTGGGGTATAGCCGCTCGGGGCTCATGGCTGCGGCCGCAAGCGGTGCGACGATTACCAACGATTATGTTCAGAACCTGAATGAAACGGGAATCCGAGGCCAATTGACGACTTATGCAACCAGCCTGGCAAGCGCCATCCGCAACCAGTACTCCAACAGCTACGTCCGGGACATTATCAGCGGGCGCCGGATCGTTCAGACGATCATGACGCAATACCAGGCATCCTTGCCGAATGAGGTGGACATTATGGACACATGGTCCGACAATCCTCAAGAGTACACCGTGACCATCAGGATTCAGCATGCCGGCATCGATTATACGGTACAAACGCCGGATCTCAAGGGGGCGCGTTTGACCATTACCTATGCAGGCGCGGATCACCATCCGGAACTGCGCCTGGACGGGAGCTTGGCTTCAATCCGGCACGGCAACCACGCTCGGAACAAAATACAACGCTGTTTTGACAATCGATCATCCTTATGCCGCACTTGGCGGCGAGTATTGCGATCAAGCGGTGACCTACCAACTTGAAAGTGGCAGAAATTACGCGCTCATGTATAATTTCGGGGGCGTCTCGGACGAACTGATCAAGAAGCACCAGAAACAGTTGTCGATCTACCGCAGCCAGGGACTGGCCGATACGTCGGAGGCTGTTCTGGGAGAAACCCTCAACGTGATGGGCCATGTGTGGATGCAAGAGGAGTCATTGGTTAGTGATCTAACTTCTGCGCTTGCACAGACGATCAGAATAAGCCATCACAAAGTTGGGATCATGGCCCAAGAAATCGGTTATTATGTTGATATTCAGGCAATTCAAGGGACTACTTTATCGAAACAAGGCATTGATTCTGATCGGTTGGCTTCAATAAAAGAAAGGATGCTGGTCAGCAGCGCCTTCGAACACGGCATGCTGGAGCAACTGATGGGGTCGGACAATCCCGCCGCGTCCACGATTAAGTTGTTGCAGATCGCCAATAGCAACACTGGGAAAATTTATTACGTAAATTCAGTCAATTCAGCGTCCATACTGGGAACGGCCGGAGATTGTTCCGATACGCAACTGATCAACTATTCATGCAGCGACATAGCGGGTTTCAAAGGTAGCGTAAGCAGCAATCATTCGTTGATCTTGCCGGCCAACGGCCAATTGGAACTCATTCAATGGCGGGGGAAAGGCTATATCGAAAAGAAGTTCACGGTCGATGAAGCGGCCGAGATGGGGATGATCATTGGCGGCAATTACTACGGAGGCTACGGCAGTGTTCCCGAGTTTGTAGTTCCCGCGTATCTTGCACCGGACTTGGTAGCGCCCGAGACACCGAACTATCTTTACATTCAGGTTGATCAATCCTTAGCCTTTGCCAGCAAATCGTTTTGCGGTGATCCCGTCAACATGGGCACAGGCGCCTATTACTTCCAATGCACCGATTTGAAACTGGGCGGCGACGCCCCTCTCGGGCTGGCGTTTAGCCGCACCTACAGCAGCGACATGAACCGTGAGAAGCGGGTCCTGGGCTACGGCTGGACCCATAACAACGAGACCTTCCTCACGGAGACGAGCTACGGCGACCTGGGCCTCGGCCGACGCCAACCCCTCGATGCCGTGGCGATGATAGCCGCTATCTATGCGGGTGTCGATCTGATGCGGGCTGCCGAAACATCGGATGCCATCGAGTATTGGATGACTGCGGCTTTGGTGAGCAAGTGGGCTGTCGATCAGGTGATCAACAACGCGGTGTCCATCTATTCCGGCGACAGGAGGATGGACTATGTGAAGCTGCCGGACGGCAGTTATGCCTCTCCCCCGGGGACCACGGCACAGCTCACCCTCAACGGCGGCGCCTACCGGCTCCAGGAACGTTTCGGCACGCGGATGGACTTCAACAGCGCCAAGCGGCTATATCAGATTGTGGACGCGGACGGGAACGCCATGACTTTCACCTATAACGAGAGCAACAATCTGGCGACGGTGCAGGATGCCGTCAGCCGGACCCTGACGATCGGCTATGCGAGCGGCAAAATCAACTCCGTGACCGATTCTGCAAGTCCGAGCCGGTCAGCGAACTATGGGTATGATGTGAACAATAATCTCACGAGCTACACCGATCCGGAAGGCAAGGTTTGGCAATACGGGTACGATACGGACCACCGCATGACCACGATGACCAACCCTGTCGGCATCACCCTGGTCACCAACACCTACGACGGCATGGGCCGGGTGATGACCCAGACGTATCCGCGGCAGGGGGGAGGCACCGCCCTGCATAATTACTACTTCTCGGGTTTCCGCAACGCCGTGGTGGACAACGGGAACCGCACCCATGTCTTCTATTACGACGACAAGGGCCGAGAGTACGCCCAGGTGAATCCTCTGGGAGAGAAGGTCGTGAAGGAGTTCGACGGCCAGGACCATCTGACCCGAGTGGACGGCCCCCGGACCGATGTCTCGGATGTCACCAATTACTATTACGACGGCAAACACAACCTGACCTCGATCGTCAACGCCCTGAGCCAGACCACGACCAATACCTACGACACCCAGTTCCGCCTGACCGACGTGAACAGCCCCCTGACCCACAACACCCATCTTACCTATGACGGCAACCACCATCTCACGGCGACCCAGGATGCCGTGGGGAACACCACCGGGGCAAGCTACTATAGCAACGGTCTGAAGCACACCGCCACCGACGGCCGGGGAACGGTCACCACATTGACCTACGACGGCTACGGCAACCCGCTCACCTCCACCGCCACCGGCCATCCGGCCGTGACCTACGCCTATGACCGGATCGGGAGGATGACAGGCTTGACGGATCAGGCGGGATCGTTTACGGGGTTTGCCTTCGACAAGCGGAATCTCCTCCAAGTCAAGACAGACCCCCTCGGGCGCTGGTCTGCCTACGCCTATGACAATGCCGGGAGGCTGACCGGCAAGACCGACCGGAAGGGCGAGACTGTCTCGTATACCTACACCCCGACGGACAAGCCGGACACGATCACCTATCCGAATGCGACGACGGTGCATTTTACCTACAACAATCTCGACAATCTCACCTCCATCCAGGAGCCTGCCGGCACCACGAGCTTCACCCTCTACGACGCCGCCGACCGCATGAAGTCGGTGACGGATCTTCACGGCTTCGTCATCTCCTACAATTACGATGCAGCGGGCAATGTCACCCGGATCACCTACCCGGGGAACAAGATCGTCGATTACCAGTACGACAGTCTGAACCGGCTCTGGAAGGTGCTATTCAATGGTCTGACCGCCACCTACAACTACAACGCGACTTCGGGCCGGCTGACGAGTCTGACCCAGTTCAACGGCACGACCATCGAATATGGCTACGACAATGCCTACCGCCTGACCTCCCTACAGAACAAGAACTCTTCCACCGTGATCGCCGGCTATCAGTTCACCCTGGATGGAAACGGCAACCGGATCGGCGTAGAGCAGGAGGAACCGCAGGCACCGACCTCGACTCCGTCAGATGCCGCCTATACCTACAACACCCAGAAGAACCGCCTCCAGTCCGACGGGACAAACAGCTTTAACTATGACAACGAGGGGCAGCTTGCCAGCGGCTACGGAGCCAATTACACCTTCGATTACGAGCATCGGTTGACGACGATGGGCAACAGCCAGTTCGTTTACGATGCCCGGGGCAACCGGATCCAGGCAACCCGGAACGGCGGCGTCACTCGATACATCTACGACGCGGCAGGAAATCTCCTGGCCGAGGCGGACGGGAACAACAACATCACCCGCTATTATATCCACGGCTTGGGGCTCCTGGCAATGGCCACCCCCGCGAATCAGGTTTACTGCTACCACTTCAATGCCACGGGCAGCATGGTGGCCATCACCAACGCCAGCCGGGCCGTCGTGAACAAATATGCCTACGATCCCTTCGGCAACATCACCGGGCAAGAGGAGGCCACGGGCCTCTCCCAGCCCTTCAAATACGTTGGGCAATACGGAGTCATGGCCGAACCGAACGGCTTCTACTACATGCGGGCCAGATACTACGATCCCCAAGCGGGAAGATTCATCTCCGAAGACCCCATCGGTTTCGACGGCGGGGATGTGAATCTGTATGCTTATGTCTCAAGTAATCCGGTAAACGGGATTGATCCAGACGGCACAGTTAATCCTTATGCTGTTGGCGCGGGAATTGGTGCTGCTATTGGTGCTGTCAGTGCTCTTTTTAATAACGGTAGCGTAACGCAGGGAGCAATTATCGGTTCACTCGTTGGGGCTACTATGGGGTATAAGTCAATAGGTCCATTAGCATCAGGCATGGTTGGAGCAACTGCTGATCTTGCAGGCCAAGTCCTTTCAAACTACGCTTCAGGTAAGTCATTATTATCGAACTTAAACTACGATTCAATAGGTATGAGCTTTGCGTCCGGTGTCATAGCAGGCGGTGGAGCTAAATTGCTAACAACTTGGGGAGCAACGAACGCAGCAACAGTTGGATTTGCATCGGCTATTGCCGGGGGTGCCGAATTATCTTGGCGATATAACGCAAGTCCGGGGCCTACACCAGCGACATCAGCATGCGGGAAATAACAGTCACAGACTTTCATGACAGGATCATCAATGTTAATCGACATTTTGGTTTGTATCATTGCAGTTGCGATAGGCATCATTACACCCTTCTCGTTTATATACCTTGAGAAATTGACAGCCTATCTATCAAAGAAAAAGGGGGGAAACATGGGTTATAAATTTTTAGATATACTTTATACGATTGTAGGGCCGCTAGGTTTTGGCGTAATATTTGTTGCCCCGGGATTGCTGGTATCAAATTTCTTTGGGCAAGAAAACGTCAGCACCTTGAGGCACACACTGAACTTATATTTAGTGACCCTCTTTATTAGTTTTTTTATAACTCTTTTCATTCTTATAAAGATAGGAAAACTAAGAGAAAATAAAAAAGTTTAAGAAACGCGAAGGGGTAAATCGGGTAAACCGGGGACGGGTTCAGATTTCGAGAGGGACATTTTTGTGGGAAATAGGATCGGCGCAACAACTTTAGGCTTCGCCTTGTTTATTCTTGGTGCTCAAGTAATTCTGAATCCCAGGGTCCATCGCTTTGCATATGGAATTATTGATTTGTCCCCTTATAAAATTCCATTAGGCTTCTTGATACTAATGGTAGGCATATTATTAATATGGTCCGTTTTAAGGGACAACTTTAAAGAATAGAATAATTGGGGATAGAATCACATATCTTTTATCGTGCCATTTCGATCAGCTTGGACGTCATAACAGTAAACGATTTTCCCAGGTCGTGGATGCAGACGGGAAAATACCAAGACCTTCACCTACGGAGGTACAACAATGAGAGGCAGAGATATGGCAATGAAAGGCGTCAACACCACAGTCACGTTCATTCTGGTTACATTATTCACTTCATTCGGAATTTCTTTGGCAGCGTCGATAGATCATCAATTTGACAATCTTAACCGACTCAGAATGGAAAAATATGACAATGGCAAAACAAGGATTTATGAGTACGATGAAGTAGGGAATAGAATAACGAATTTTACGACTCAATTTACCGCAGTCACCCAATCGGGATCGGCCAATCCCTCAGGTGCTCTGACAATACAGGAAGGGGCCTCAAGAACGGTCTATTTTACCCCGATCCCTCACTACCATGTCTATGATGTTATTGTTGACGGCACATCGAGAGGGGCAATATCGAGTTATAGTTTCTCAAATGTACCTGCACCGCAGACTGTCGAAGCAAGATTCGCCATCGACAGATTTTATTTGGGTGTCTACGTATATTCGGGATCATATGGGAAGGTGACCAGTTCAATTCCAGGAATCAATTGTGGCAGTGGCATGGATTACGATTGTGGCGAGACTTATGATTATGGAACATCCTTGACGCTTACTCCGGTACCCTACAATGACGCATATTATTTCACCGGTTGGGCTGGCGCTTGTAGTGGCACGGGATCATGCAACCTTTTCATGGATGCACAAAAATATGCTTATGCCTATTTTGCAAAGAAAACTTACGGTATCGGAACAAGTGTGTACTACACTTCATATTTGTATCCACCTTACGGAGGTACTCCGTCCTACGGCGGCACGATTACTCCATCTTCAGCGACCGTAGAGTACGGCGGGAATCAAACCGTTACGATTACCCCTTGGGGCGGGATGAAAATCACCAATGTCTATATTGATAATCAACCTATAGGCGCGGTGTCGAGTTATACATTTGTGGATGTCAAAGGTCCTCATAGTATAATTGCCCAATTTTACAACCTTTATAACTACCTGGTACCCATTAATGTAGCGATCAATAATGCCAACGCCGGCTACGTGATATCTCCCTCGGGGATATCTTGTGGAATGGGCGCGACGATATGTTCTAAGTCCTTTGATTATTACACATACGTTAAATTGACGGCAATGAGTAACGTTGGTTATGGCGGATTTATGACTATTCCTGGAGGAGCATGTGGGTACCTAATTTCCCAATCGATATATCAGGACGAAAATGGTGTTCCTCAGTACAAAACTGAATGCGTTACATCTGCATGGAGCACGCAAAATTTTACAGCTAATTTTTCACCCCTGACTATTTGGCCGATTAACGCGAATCCGGTGGGTGGGGGGACCATATCTCCCCCGGGCAGAACGTATGTTGCAGTGGGTCATAACAAAACCTACACGATCACGCCCAGCTATGGCGCAACGATCAGTGATGTGACCGTTGACAACGTTTCTGTTGGGCCTGTGTCGAGCTATACCTTTAATAATATAAATACATACCATAACATAACAGCAACGTTTTCGTGTCCGAACTTACCAGTTCGGATTGGGAGGTACTCCTGTGGGGGATGGAGCGGTTGCCATTGGTATTTTACCTATTATGCGACCTTACAAGATGCCTACAACGCTGCCGTTAGTGGGGATCAGATTTACACAGTTGAAGGACTGGTAGGCGATCTCAACGCCAATCGGGATATTAATGTGACAATAATTGGAGGTTCGAGTTGCGGTGCCACCGGAAACTCCGGAAAGCCCACGGTAATAAAGGGTGCGATAACGACCACGGCAGGGTCGGTAGAGCTTTACCAAATTATTCTATTATGAGATTCTCATGAGGGGGGAAAAATCGTTATGAAGCAGAAGATGATAATCACGTTCGTTGCAGTTTTGTTTATCTTTGCTAACGCTAATCTCTACGCTGCGAATGGAGACCTCACGGTAAACGGCAATATGGGTATCGGGACCGCCCCGTCAGCCAGCTATCGACTCTATGTATCGGGAGCTGCCTATGCAACCATCGTGTGGCAAAGTTCAGACCTAAGCTTGAAGGAAAATATCGAACCCATAAAGTCCCCGCTACAAAAACTTCGAGATGTGAACGGTGTGTCTTTCACGTGGAAACAAGAAGGCAACGAAAACCGCGGATTCCCCGGGGGACGACATCTCGGCGTCGTTGCGCAAGACGTGCAGAAGGTATTCCCTGAAGTGGTGCAGGACGGTCCTGAAGGTGAAAAGGCCGTCGCATACTCTGAATTGATACCCATTTTGATTGAAGCGATGAAGGAACAACAAAACTTGATTGACGCACAACAGAAAGATATTCAGGAGCTTAAAACAGCACTAAAAAAAGCGAAACCGTAGTATCGTTGTGGTAAGAGCTGCCCTGCAATCATCGAGATTTGCGTGAGCAAGATAAAGAATGAAGCGTTGCCAGGGTCACGGCCCACCCGATTCGACCTACGAGAGCGGAACCGTCGCGGTGCCCCCGGGTCCGGCCCGCCTCTACATCTTTTCCGACGGGGCCTACGAGGTGGACCGGGTCGGAGGGGCGATGTGGACCCTCGAAGAGCTTCAGGAGTACCTGCTCCCGGAGCCTCCCGACGAGGCCGGGGAAATCGACGGGCTCTACCGCTTTCTGCAGGAGATGTGCGGTCAGAAGACCCTTGATGACGACTTCTCGATGCTGAAGGTCCGTTTTGATTAAGGAAACCCGCGCCATGACATTTCAAGAACTGTGGATTTGAGCAAAGGAGGGAAGAGATAGAACCATTCTCATTTACGGGAGGCAATTGCAAAACTCAACAAATAGTGTCACCCCCGCGAAAGCGGGGGTCCAAAAGTTCTTGAAAAGAATGGATTCCCGCTTCCGCGGGAATGACAATCGCGGACTTTTGCAATTGGCTCACGGTTATGGATTCCTCAGCATGTCGTGCGTTCCAATTCGCCTGAGAAAGCAGGTGTCGCCTTTAATCTGAAAGGTGAACCTGTGAGAATCCGTCACCCGTCCCTCCCAAATATTTCGAGGATCATTCATCTTCTTTACGTGGAGCGAGGGGTGTTTTGAATTCGAGAGCAGCAATTCGAGATTCTTGTCGGTGATTTTCTGAATATTTGCAGGAAGTTTTCGGTAGTCCTTTATGAATGCCCGGGTGAATTCAAGCCTCATATTTTGGCCTTCTTCAGCGCGGCGAGCGCATCGTCAATATTGTCGAAAGGCCCAACCGTTTTGCCAGTTGCAATCTCTCTATCCGCCTCCGCCTCCGCCTCCTGCCATTCCTTGGAATGAAAGTACGCCTGATCGGAATTCACCATCTTAACGGGCGTCAAAACCAGTTCCCCATCTTTCTTTTCGACATCCAGATAATCGCCAACCTTCATACTTTTTCGCACTTCGACAGGAATCGTTATTTGATAATTCGGTCTGACCTTCACCAGCGCCATGATATTTCCCCTCCGTTTAAATTTACGAACTTTATAAACTACGAATTTGTCGAAGTCAACATAAAAAGATCTCCCAATCCTGGAATGCCGGCGCGAATCCGTCCGTAACCTTCGCTCCAGCCGGTAAGTTGGATTCAGATCAACGGAGGTGATCCGGTAAACATGGCAGTAAACCCTTAAGAACCTCTCCGCACTGACGCTCTTCGTTAAAAATTAGATTGATTTTATTTTAATCATTAGTTAACATTCCAAAGCATGTTCAAGATCAGATTCAGCAAACAGGCCAGCAAAACCAAAGCAAGAATGCCCAAGGGCATTGCCGAACGGATTGACGCCGAGCTTGAATTGATCGCCGCTGACCCTGCAACCTATCAAGGGGACTGGAAGCCGCTGCAAGGTTCACCATTCTGGCGACTGCGCGCGGGGGATTGGCGGGCCATCTGTGAAATGATCAACGACGACCTGATAATCTACGTCCTTAAAATCGGACCGAGAGGAGACATTTACAAATGAACATCCAGATCATCGAACACAACGGCGCACCGGAATATGCAATCGTCCCGTTTCGCGAATGGGAAACGATCATCGATCGCCTGGAAGAGCTGGAAGATATTCGTGACGCCCGCACGATCTCTGCCGCGATCGCCGCTGGTGAAGAAACCCACCCTCATGAATTTGTCAAGCGCCTGTCGTCGGACGAAAACCCCCTTAAGGTGTGGCGCGAATATAGAAAGCTCACCTTGGCAACGCTGGCCAAGGCATGCGGTGTGTAAATCCCTGCCCTCTCCCAGATCGAAAACGATAAGCGCGCTCCCAGCGTGGATTTGCTGCTCAAGCTCTCGAAGGCTCTCCGCTGCGACATGGAAGACCTTATCCGTGCTGATCAGACCTCACAGCCGTGAATCCGTTTTGACGGATGCACCGACGAGCACACTGTTCAGGACGACCAGATCATTCTCTTCAAGGATACCGGCTGCGGATCTCAGTTTGAAACCTCTTGACACTACACATAACCATGTGTAGTCTTCTCTCCGGAGGTGAATTATGGCCACAAATCTTGCAATTGATGACAAGCTGATCGTTGAGGCTCAAACCATCGGGGGGAAAAATACGAAAAAAGCTGTCGTAACAGAGGCTCTCAACGAGTACATTCAGAGAAGAAAACAACTTCAGATTACGTCCCTTTTCGGAAAAATTGATTTTGTTCCCGACTATGACTACAAAAAAACACGAGTGCGCGAATGAAGGTTCTCGTTGATACGTCGATATGGTCTTTGGCTCTCAGAAGGGCCAGCGTGATCTCGGAAGATGATCGAATCCTTCTGGCCGAACTCCAGGAGCTGATCAATGAAGTTCGGGTGGCCATCATCGGACCCATACGCCAGGAATTGCTTTCCGGTATCTCTACGAAGGTACAATTTGACGCATTGCAAACACATCTAAAGGCTTTCGAGGATCTCTCCATTACCAGAAAGGATTATGAAAGGGCGGCGGAATTCTACAATACGTGCCGTCAATCCGGCATTCAGGGTTCCCATATCGATTTCTTGATCTGCTCCGTTTCCGCAGGCGCCGGGATACCGATTTTCACATCCGACAAAGACTTTCTCGGCTATATAAAATTCCTGCCCATCAACCTTCACCCGCCTCGTGTCTAATTGAATCGAATTAACCTTCGCAATAGTGCAGCCGCCTTGTCATATTGATTATTCTGCGCCGCAGCAACTCCAAGCAAATGCACTGCGTCAAAATGATCAGGTTGTATTTTAAGGATCCGGGTATAATGTTCCTCAGCCTCCTTAAGCCTTCCCGGCTGATGCTGCTTAGCCTTCTCCCCCAGCCCCCCCGACGAGGCCGGGGAGATCGACGGGCTCTACCGCTTTCTGCAAGAGATGTGCGGCCAGGGAACCCTGGAGGACGACTTTTCGATGTTGAAGATCCGTTTTGACTGATCCGCACTCCCCCGGACCTCCGGTTCGCAGGGAGCCTCTTTCGTTTCACTCCGGTAAAGGATTGATTTCCCCGCCGACTCCGTGTATAAGGCGAAACCGGTGAGTCAACAGATATCTCATGAACGCCCCCGGATATCGGGGGGGTGTTTCTCCATTCCGCTACCGCATCCGACTTGAACCAACAAAAAGGAAACCAAAGGCAATGACATTTCAGGAACTGGCAATAGATCCAAGAATTCAAACCGCGATCGCCGAAATGGGATTCGAGACGCCGATGCCCATCCAGCAGGAGGTCATCCCTTTTCTGTTGAACGAGACCAGGGACCTGGTCGCGCTGGCCCATACGGGAACGGGAAAGACGGCGGCGTTCGGGATACCGATCATTCAAAGGGTTGATCCATTCTCGTCAAAGACCCAGGCGCTGATCCTGGCCCCCACCAGGGAACTCTGTCTGCAGATCACCGATGACTTGAACCATCTCGCCCGGCACATTCACGGTCTGAATATCGTCGCGATCTACGGGGGGGCCAGCATTCTGACCCAGATCAGGCAGATTGCTTCAGGCGCGCAGATCGTTGTGGCCACGCCCGGCAGAATGCTGGATATGTTGAATCGCCGGAAAGTGGATGTTTCCGCGATCGACTGGCTCGTGCTGGATGAAGCGGACGAAATGCTGAACATGGGATTCAAGGAGGATCTGAACGCGATCCTCTCCGGGACGCCCGGCCGCAAAAGGGTTCTGCTCTTTTCGGCGACAATGGCGAGGGAGATCGAGGCGATCGCGCAGGGTTATATGAAGAAACCCGTTTCGATTACGGTGGGTTTAAAAAACACGGGGGCGGAAAACGTTTACCATCAGTACTACGTCGTCCATGCGAAGGACCGCTACCTGGCGCTGAAGAGGATCGCCGACTACTATCCCGATATCTACGCGATCATTTTCTGCAGAACCAAGATCGAGACCCAGGAGATCGCCGATGCGCTGATCAAGGACGGTTACAATGCGGACTCCCTGCACGGGGATCTCTCCCAGCCGCAGCGGGACAACGTGATGAACCGCTTCCGAAGCCGGAACATCCAGATGCTGGTGGCCACCGATGTTGCGGCCCGGGGAATCGACGTCGTCGATTTGACCCATATCATCAACTACAACCTGCCGGACGACATCGAACACTACACCCACCGCAGCGGACGCACCGGAAGGGCCGGAAAATCGGGCATTTCGATCGTGATTATCCACTTGAAGGAGATTTTCAAGATCCGGCTGATCGAAAAACAGATCGGGAAGAAATTTACATCGGTCAAAATACCCACGGGAACCGAGGTCTGCGAAAAGCAGCTCTACCACCTGGTGGACAAGGTGAAGAGCACCGAGATCCAGCATCAGGAGATCGGCGCCTTCCTGCCGGCGGTATATGAAAAGCTGAAAGACCTGGGCAGGGAAGAGATCATCCAGCGGTTTGTCTCGGCCGAGTTCAACCATTTCCTCAGCTACTACCGGAATGCCCCGGACATCAACGTGGATTTGAAAAAGAGGGAGAGCGGCACGGGCGCCGCAAAACTGTTTGTCAATCTCGGAATGATGGAAAGGTTCACGCCCAAGCGACTTAAAAGTTACCTCGTCGAAACGGCAAAAGTGGCGAACCTCCGCATCGTCAACGTCAATGTGATGAAAAATTGCTCTTCCTTTGAAACCGATTCGGGGCAGGCGGAGCCGCTGATCGCCGCATTTCAGAAGGTGAAATTCAACAACCGCCGGGTGCAGATCGAGTATGCCGGCCGAAGGGACCGGAAAGAAAAGGGCAGCAAAGGGTATCCCAAATCGAGAGATTTCGCTTCCCCGAATAAGAAGGGGAAGAAATATTAAGATGGCGAATCGCATGTTTTTCAAGGTCTCGAAAGGAGGAATCCCGCTGAAACAGGGATGGCTTCTATTCCCGATCCTCCTGTTCCTGATCTCCTTCCCGGCGCTCCCCCTGGACGGGGCGGCGCCGGACGCCGCCACCGAAAACGGGCTTCAGGGATCGGACCACTTCGATGGCGACCGCTACTTCAACCCCTGGATCCCCCAACCTCTTCCCGGCCAGGCGCCGGTACGGAGGCGCTTCCCGTGGATCCTGCGGTTCATTTTCGGCAATGACCGGCCGGAATGGCCGAAAATCGTGGATCTTTCGCCCGGCCCCCCTCCGACGGCCCGCGTCCCGAAAGGGGCGCTGTCGGTGACCCCGGTCGGCCACGCGACGTTTCTGATCCAGATGGACGGCCAGAACATCCTGACCGACCCCATCTGGTCCGAACGGTGCAGCCCGATCTCCTGGGCCGGTCCCCGGCGGCGCACGCCCCCCGGCATCCGCTTTGAAGAGCTGCCGCCGATTGACGCCGTGCTGGTATCCCACAACCATTATGACCACATGGATCTTCCGACGCTGAGCCGTCTCGCCGAAAAGGGCGTTTTGCGCGCGGTTGTACCGCTGGGCAATCTCGATCTTGTCCGCGGCACGGGCATTCCCAACGTAGAGGAGCGCGACTGGTGGCAGACGGTCCGTCTCTCTCCGGAAGTCACGGTCACGCTGGTTCCGGCGCAGCACTTTTCTTCGCGCACGCTGTGGGACCGCAACGAGACCCTCTGGGGAGGTTTTGTCGTATCCGGGCCGTCGGGAAACCTCTTCTTTGCCGGAGACACGGGGTACGGTCCCCATTTCCGGGAGATCGCCCGCCGCTTTCCATCGATCCGGGCGGCGATCCTGCCGATCTCCCCTTTCCGGCCGCGAGAGGCGAACGCCCCCCTTCCCTATTCCTCCGGGGTCCACATGGGACCGGCCGAGGCCGTCCAGGCGCACCTGGATCTGGGGACGCCGCTGAGCATCGCCGCCCATTTCCAGGTGTTCCAACTGGGCGCCGACGGATTCGACGATGCGGTGGATGGTCTGACCTTGGCATTGCAGGATCAGGGTATCCACCCGGACGACTTTGTCGCGCCGAAGCCCGGCCGGGCGATCCATCTGCCGGCCGGCCTCACCGAGGCGGGCAACAAACTGCCTGTGTCCCAATCTTTTGCAGAAATACCTTCTTTGCAGTCCTGCTGGAACGCACCCCTCATTCCGAGGCAGCGCAAGCCTTCCTGGGCTATCTGACAGGCCCGCCGGTGCAGGCCCGATTCAAACAGGCGGGATACGAACCCGCGGGCTGAGCACGATAAATATCCGGTTCTCTGATAGGATAGAACTGGTGAGCCCGATCATTCGGGATGAAACCTGCGACATAAGCGGATCTGCCCCATACATCGGCTACAATCCCTTTTTCAGCAGATGGACGCTGCGGGGGATCTCCACTTCAACCCGTTCGGCCTGTTTGAAATGCTGCGCGTCGCGCGGGTTGTACTGATCGATGATCATGGTCCGGTCGCCGATCGTCACCGTGCATTTGGCAATGGAGCCGGCATACATATAGGATTTAAGGTTCCCGCAGAGGACATTCGGGCGATCGGAGCCGCAGTCCAGCGAGAGGTTCACGCTCTCCGGGCGGATGACCATCAGGACGTCGTCTCCGGGGTGGATATCGTCCTGCTGCAGCGTGATCCCGATCTTGCCGTATTCCGTTTCGATGACGGCATCGCGCGTTTTTTCGTCCACGGAAGCAACCCGGCCCTCCATGAAATTGACATATCCGACGAATGCCGCGATGAACTCGTTCGCCGGTTTCTCGTAGATCTCGATCGGGCTCCCCACCTGTTCGATCAGACCGTCCTTCATGACGACCAGCCGGTCGGAAATCGCCATCGCCTCGAACTGGTCGTGGGTCACGAATACCGTCGTAATGTGCAGCCTTTCCTGGAGTTTGCGGATCTCCTCGCGCATGACGAGCCGCAGGTTCGCATCGAGGTTGGAGAGGGGCTCGTCGAGCAGCAGCACCTTCGGTTCGAGGCTGAGCGCCCGCGCAAACGCGACGCGCTGCTGCTGGCCGCCGGAGAGCTTGTCGATCATCCGGTCTCCGAACGCCTCCAGTTCGACCATCTCGAGAAGCTCATGGACCCGGGCGGCAATCTTCGCCTTGGGCCACTTGTTGATCTTCAATCCGTAGCCGACGTTCTCCGCCACGGTCATGTGGGGAAAGAGCGCGTAGTTCTGAAAGCAGATCCGCGTGTCCCTCAGGTTGGGAGGGAGGTCGTTGATCCGCTGGCCGTCGAGGATGATGTCCCCCGAGCTGATATCGGTGAAGCCGCCGATCAGTCTCAGAAGCGTCGTCTTTCCGCAGCCGCTGGGACCGACAAAGGTGACCAGTTCGCCCTTTCGGACCTCCAGCGACACCCCTTTGAGCACCTCGTTCGTTCCATAGAACTTGTGGATATCCTTCAAAATCAACATCGGCTTTTCATTCTCGTTGCTGCCCATATCTCCCAAAGGCCCCTTTCTTTTTCATGCTATGTTGGTTTCTTGACGATGCCGCTGCCAAGCCTGGTCTTCTTGCTGATGAAATTCAGGATCATCATGCAGATCATGACGATCGCGACCAGCTTCATCGTCGTGGCCGAGGCGATGCCGATTTCCCCGTATACCGCCGCGTCGAAGATCTTGACGGCGGCCAGTTCGAAACCGGGGCTGACCAGGAAGACCACGGCGCTCAGAGAGACGATCGCCGTCATGAAGGTATAGATGAAGCCCGCAATGAAGGCGGGGAACATGATCGGCAGCACGATCCTGGAGAAGGTGGTCAGGAAGCTGGCGCCGAGATCCGCAGAGGCCTCTTCGATCTCGATATGGATCTGATGAAGCTTGCTGATCCCCGCCTCAACGCCGACGGCCAGAAAGCGGAAGACGCAGTTCAAGGCCAGGATCATGATTCCGCCGGTCAGTTTCAGGGGCGGGGCGCTGAAGGCAAGCAGATACCCGATGCCGAGGACCGTCCCGGGAAGGGCAAAGCCCGAAAGGGAGACCATCTCGATGAAGTTGCGGCCGAAGAATTTCCCCCGGACGATCACGTAGGAGAGCAGCACGCCGATCACGGCGCCGATCACGGCCGCCACGAAGCTCACGCGGATGCTGTTGTAAATCGCCCGATTGGATGTGAAATCCAGATAATTGGACAGCACAACATTGTGCGTGACGCCGAGGATCTTGTAGAAGGAGGCGACAAAAACCACCGCAAAACAGATGAAGATCGCCCCGGCCGCCACGGTCGTGATGATGACGAAGGGCACCTTGATCAGCGGGGTGATCTTGCGCGGCTCGGAGGCGACCGGCTTGCCCCCGATCGTGGTGAATTTCTTCCCCTCCAACAGGTAATTGTGAATGAAGAAGATCAGGATGCAGGGGGCGATCAGCACGACCGAGAGGACGCTCCCCATGTTGAAATCGGACTCCCCGGTGATCATCGTGTAGGTGTCCGGCGCCAGGAAGGGGGTCCGGCCGCCCAGGATCGCGGCGTTCCCGAACTCGGCGATGGTCATCACGAAGATCAGCAGCGCCGCCTTCAGAAGCCCCGGCGCCAGAAGCGGGATCGTGATCGTCCGGAGAATGGTCGCCTCCGACGCCCCCATGTCATAGGCGCTCTCCTCGAGGTTGGGATTGAGCGACATCAGCGTGCTCTCGATCATCATGTAGGCGAGCGGGATGAAGGCGAGCGTCTGCGAGATCACAACGCCGCTGAAACCGTAGAGCTCCCAGTGGAGGTCCAGCGCCCGCGTAACGAGCCCGTTGCGGCCGAAAAGGATGATCAGTGAAAGGGCGAAGAGGTACGGCGGCGCGATCAATGGAATGAGGGAGATGATCTTCAGCGGTTTCCGGAGAATCCAGGGTCCCCGCGTGGTCATGTAGGCGAGGCAGAAACCGATCACGAGGCAGACCGCGGTGTTGATCGCCCCGAGCAGAAGCGTGTTGATCAATGACTGGTAATAGTAATTTTTGCTGAAGAAATTCTGATAGTATTGCAGCGTGAATCCCGACGGCCCCCGGATGCTCTTGATCAGCACCGCAATGATGGGGTAGAGGAGAAAGAAGGCGAGCAGCAGAAACAAAAAGGCGGCCAGGATGTTCACCATGTTCGCATTCAGGAAATCCTTTACCCGGCTACCGCTGCTGGACTGCAATTTGACGGATAATTCCGCTGTCGCCATCTTTCTCCTCCAGTGATATGCGTGGTCGGACGAACTATTTGAAGTCGGTTCTGAACTTCTGTTTCCAGATATCGTTGTTCTTCGGGCGGTCCTCGGCGGCCTTGCCCAGATCGATCTTGATGTATTTGGGCAGGGTCGATCCGTAGAGTTTGTTCGGCGCCGGCCGCGGCGTCACATAACCGATGTCGGCCATCAGTGCGCTGAACTCGGGGGTGCCCAGCACATCGATGACCTTCTGAGCGGCGGCCTGCTTCTTCGTGCCCTTCAGGATCAGCGCGAAGGTCCCGTCATAACCGGTCCCCTCGTCAGGAACGGTCCAGATCAGCGGATAGCCGTCGTCGAGGCGCTTTTTGACGTTCTCATCGGAGGTGAGCCCCAGCATGAATTCCCCCCTGCCGACGAGATCGGTCGGGGCGTTGCCGCTCCGGGTGTAATGGTGGATGTTCTTGTCGAGGTCGGCGATGTACTTCCATCCGGCATCATCACCATAGAGGGCCAGAAAGGCGAACCGCATCATGTTCGCGGTGCCGGAACTCAGCGGCGAGGGCATCACGATCTCGCCCTTCCATTTCGGATCGAGCAGATCCTTCCAGCTCTTGGGCATCGCGTAGCCGGCCTTGGCCAGACGATCCTTGCTGCCGACCAGGACGAAGGAGAAATTGGCGATGTTGTACCAGGCGCCCTGCGGATCCATGAAGACATCGGAGACGCCGTTCCAGGCGCTGGAGACATAGGGAACGGCCCAGCCGTTTTTCTTGGCCATGAAGGCCAGCGGCGAACCGCAGCCGACAATGATGTCCGCATTGAAATTCGGCGCCTCGGCCTTCATCCTGGCCTCGATCTCGCCAAAGGACTGGAAGGTCTGGTTGACGGTAATCCCTGTTTTTTCTTTGATGAAATTGACAATTTTGACATTGTTTTCCGGAGAGGTGCCCATGTAGGCGTTGATCTCTTCCGCAATGGCGCTGCCGGCGAGAACGACCGAGAAGATGGCAACGACGACGACGGCAATGAACTTTCCTTTCATGATCTTCCTCCAATTCAATTGAATGCATTAAATGGATCTTCAGAAACCGTATCGGTAATCCCTGCTGTGTCACCCCCTTTCAGATCCCATTGACCCAAAAAAACCTACCCACGTTCAAGAAACTGAAATCTGCCGGTTCATAACAAAATCATCGTGGCCTGTCAAAGATAGACAAGGAGCACCTTTCCCCCTGAAGGGGGCATTCACACGCTTGTCCAAGAAAGTTTACACCCTGTATATAGCACTCAATACATGAGTCAAATTAATAATAATCATATAATTGATAATCCATGGTTATCCTTTTCCGGTTCAGATCTACAGATTCGTAACACCGATATGGATCAAAATCTGCCGTTTCTCCAATTCCCGGAAGATCTCCTCCGGGTCGAACGCAAACTCGGGCACGACGACGCCTGTCCGCTTCACCTTTCCCTTCGCAATCAGGACCGTGGCGATCGCCATCGGGATTCCCACGCAGCGTGTATAGGCCCGGAGCTTTTCCCAGCCTGCAATCGAGCCGTCCGAGGCCGGATGCGTATGGGTCAGCAGATACCGCAGCTTTTTGCCCCCCTTCGTCCCTGTTATGTCGATATGCAGCGCGTATCCGTAAAGTTCCGTTTCCTGACCTACCGGATACTGCATCAGATAGGCCGACACCGCGTCCATGATCCCGATCTCGACGCCCGCAATCCGGATCTTGTCGTTTCGCAGGATTCCCCAGTCGTAGAGTGCCCGGACAAGCCGCATGTTTTGCGGCGGCCATGTCCCGCGAACCTCGATCAGGCGGGCCTGTTTTCCCTGCTCCTCCAAATAGGCGGCCACCGTCTTCGTCTCCGAATGGGGAATGATATACTGGGGATGGGTCCCGTAAGGGGCGGGCAGTTCCACATCGAGCGGCCGCGCAAATGGGGGCACCTGGACGAACGTTCCATCTTCGTAAACCACACGGCCGGGCAGCTTCGGGTCGTACTCGTAACTGGTCGTTTCGGTGATCGACGGCGAGAAGGCGATGGGACGGAAGGCGCCGTGGCTGATCCGGACCGTATCGACCGTATCGAGGCGGTCGATCGCATACTTCGCCATCATGTCGGTGGTCCCGGGCGTCATGCCGAAACCGGGAACGTGGGTCCGTCCGTGTTTCCTGAAGAGCGGATCGTAGGGATACTCCTCGCCGAAACCGTTCAGGTTGATGCCGTGACAGCCCGCCTCCGCAATGCAGGCGGTCGAAAGACCATTCAAGGTGATCGTCGTTCCGTCCATGACGATGTCGTAATCCTTCATGATTTTCACGGCAGCGGCCCTGTCCTTCACATCGACCTTTTTGAAATTGACCCGTGGATCGTCGAGCCAGGCGACCACCTCGCGGCCTGCCTTTTCGTCGAAATCCCCGATCGTGATCTCTTCAAAATCCGAAAACTGCACCAGATCCAGCGCCGATTCACGGCAGATCCTGCCCGCACCGCCCAGACACAATACCTTCATGATTGCGCTCCTTCTTCTTTCGGTTATCGAATCTCAGTAGTTCGCCCCCCGCTCCACCTCGCCGATCGCCTCTTCGATCACATCGAGGGCGCCGTCCATCTGCTGCTGCGTGATCACGAGGGCCGGCCGCAGGGTGATCATGTTGCCATCGATCGTCTTGAAGGCGACCCCCCGCTCCATGCATTTGAACATCACCGTCTCCGCCTCCCGTGTCGCCCTCTCCTTCGTTTTCCGGTCGCGGACCAGGTCGATGCCGATGTGGAGGCCGATCCCCATCACACAGCCGATCAGGGGGTGGCGTTCCGCCATCCCGTTCAGCCGTTCCAGCGCATGGGCGCCCAGGCGCGCCGCATGTTCGCAGAGCTTCTCCCTCTCGATCACCTCGATCGCGGCCAGGCCGGCGGCCGCCGCCAGCGCGTTCTTCTCATGGGTGTAGTGGCCAATGGAGCGCTCCCCGCAGCAGTTGTACTCCTCCCGGGTCACGATCCCCGCCAGCGGCACGATCCCGCCGCCAAGCGTTTTGCCGAGGACCAGGATGTCCGGCGTCAGGTAATGGTCGCTCGCGAACATCTTTCCGGTCCGGCCGAACCCCTCGATGATCTCGTCGAAGATCAACAGCGCGCCATAGCGCCGGCAGAGATCGCGGACCCCTTCCCAATAGCGCCGGCTCGGCACGACGGGATTCGCAGAAACCGGCTCCCCGATCACAGCGGCCATCTCCGGTTCACGCCGCAGGACCAGTTCGATCTGCCGGAGGCATTCGGCGTCGACGTCGTCCGGATTCGTGAACCCCCAGGGATTGCGATAATAATTGGGGAATTCCACATGAAAGGCCCCGGGAACGAGCGGCCCGATGCCGCCGTGGAAGTGCTCCTCGCCCCCGACGGCCGAAGCGCCGAAACCGGCCCCGTGGAAGGAGTCCCAGAAGGAGATGGTCTTGAAACGGCCCGTCACCAGTTTTGCCAGTTTCAGCGCCATCTCGATCGCGTCCGTCCCCCCCGGGCAGAAGAGGGTCCGGCAGAGGTCGCCGGGTGCGATCTCCGCCAGTTTCTTCGCCAGCCGGACGGCGGGGATATTCGTGTATCGCCGAGGGCAGAACGTGAGCGACGCATCCAGTTGTCGCCGGACCGCCCCGACCACGTCAGGGTGGTTGAAGCCGGTGTTGTGCACGCCATTGCCGTGCATATCGATGTATTTCCGGCCCGCCAGGTCCTCGATATAAATTCCCTCCGCCCGGCGGATCACATTGAGGACGGGGGTGGAGAGGCTCTGGTGGAGAAAATAGCGGCCATCCTCCTCGAACCATTCCCGCGTCTCGCCG
>Ga0351972_10225_pt1 | contig 21391 bp, 15 predicted proteins | sample TotcelHFGM3001N9_FD_206747 | JGI IMG/M metagenome (GOLD analysis project Ga0351972, IMG submission 206747) | Enriched cells from coal bed in the Powder River Basin, Montana, United States - Total cells FGM rep2 HSBNCT.FGM.300.1.N9 ...
TCTTAACTTTTTAATACGATATGATTATATCACATTAATTTTCAAGTTCTATTTAATTTTAATATCGTTAGGTAGTGGCACCGGAGGATTCGGTTTAGTTATTGCTGGCGGATTTATTTCAAGTTCTGCTTCTTTGTCCACATGGATGGCATAACCTATTAATAAAATTCCCAATACTACGAATAATAGTCCTGGCGAGACGCTAACAAGATCAGCCTTAAATCCGCCCATGTTAGCAGAGAATTTAAATTCACCTTTGATCCCAGATGTTATTAGGTTATACCCCAGACGAACGGTAAGATATCCGATTATAAAACAAACGATCTTAATTAAAACAATCAATCCAACAGAAATAATATAACATGAATATTCGGACATCGTACAATATTCTCCTTGTCTGGAATTTGTAACAACTAATAAGTCCTAAATAGTTTATAGTTTAATCTGCATTATTGATCAGAATTAAAGAAATCTTAGTGCCCCGAACACAATTTAGTAAATAACGCGTTTATGTGAAACTAATTCGCAAATAATCCTTATTGTTTATTAGACTATAAGTGCGTTATTGACTACTTCCTTCTCCTCCTCCCTCGCGAACTGCATCTCGTAGAGGCGGCGGTAGAGGCCGTCGGCGGCCAGGAGTTCGGTGTGGCTGCCGATTTCCCGGATGCGGCCGTCTTCCATGGCGATGATGCGGTCGGCGTTCCGGACCGTGGAGAGGCGGTGGGCGATGACCAGGGTGGTGCGCCCGATGATGAGCCGGTCCAGGGCCTGCTGCACCTCCCGCTCGGATTCGGAGTCCAGGGACGAGGTGGCTTCGTCCAGGATGAGGATGGGCGGGTCCTTGAGCAGCGCCCGGGCGATGGCCAGGCGCTGGCGCTCGCCGCCCGAGAGGCGCACCCCTTGTTCGCCGATGAGGGTGTTGAGACCCTGGGGCATGGCCATGACAAAGTCATAGGCGTGGGCGTCCCTGAGGGCGTTGATGATTTCGGCTTCGGTGGCGTCGAGGCGGCCGTAGGCGATGTTGTGGCGCACGGTGTCGTTGAACAGGATGGTCTGCTGGGTGACCACGCCGATCTGGCCCCGGAGTGAGGCCAGGGTGACGGCCCGGATATCGTGGCCGTCGATCATGATAGCGCCGCCGGTGGCCTCGTAGAAGCGGGGCAGGAGGTTGAGCAGGGTGGATTTGCCGGCCCCGGAGGGGCCCACCAGGGCCACGACTTCACCTCGGTGCACGGTGAAGCCGATGTCGTGCAGGACGTTTTCCCGGCCGTCGTAGCCGAAGCTGACCCCGGCGTAATCGATCTCCTGGGCCAGGGGCGTCAGGGGCACGGCCCCGGGGGCGTCGGCAATCTCCGGCTCCCGGTCCATGAGGCCGAAGACCCGGGTTGCTGCGGCCAGGCCTTCTTGAAAGACGTTTTGCACCGAACTCAGGCTTTTGATGGGCTGGTAGAGCATGAGGAGGGCGGCCAGAAAGGAGAAGAAGGTGCCGGGGGTGGAGGCGCCCCGGATAACGGCGTAACCGCCGTATAAAATGATCCCGGCCATCCCCAGGGAGCCTAAAAATTCCATCACCGGCGGGGACAGCTCCCGGGTGGCGTTCAGTCTCATGCGGATATTAAAATAGTCCCAGTTGGCCCGGGAAAAGCGCTGTTCTTCATAAGGTTCCCGGGCAAAGGCCTTGACGATGCGCTGGCCGATGAGGGACTCCTGGAGGACGGTGTAAAGATGGGCGTTGGCCACCTGGGAGGCGTGCGACATGCGGCGGACGCGCTTGCCCAGGTGGACGATGATGAGGACCGCCAGGGGGAAGACCACCATGGCGATGAGGGCCAGGCGCCACTGTTGGTAAAAGATCACCGCGCTCAAGCCGATGACGGTGAAGGTGTCTTTGAAGAAACTGGTCACCACCCGGGTGGCCGCGTCCTGGAGCAGGTTGACGTCGTAGGTCAGGCGGCCCATGAGCACCCCGGTGGCCTCGCCGTCGAAGAACGACAGGGGCTGGCGCTGGATGGAGGCGAAGAGTTCATCCCGGAGGCGGGTGACGGTGGCGTTGCCGATGTAGCTCATCTGGTAGTTGTGGGTATAGGACAAAACCCCCTTGACCAGGTAGAGGACCACCACCATGAACGACAGCAGGTAGAGCATGTTTTCCTGCTTGGCGAAAAAGATGTCGTCCAGGACGGGCTTGACCATGTAGGCCAACAGGGCGGTGAGGGCCGAGACCCCTACCATGGCGACGATGGCCGCAATCATGCGCCATTTGTGGGGCTTCAAGTACCTGAGCAGGCGGACGTAAAGCCGCAGGTCAACCAGATTTATCATAGGCCATGTGGGGCGGACACTTTCATTTCCCCATATATACTTTATCGGCGCCAACTTTTCCAATAAAATCCCGGCAATGGGGCCGGGCAGGCCAGCCAGAAGCGATGACCCGCCCATAAAGCACTCTATATAACCGGCGTACTTTTCCTCAGGGGCCTCAGGTCAGGGTGATGACCTTGTCGGCCAGCTGCATGGCGGTGACGATGTCCAGCATGTTAGTGGTTTCCCCCGCCTGCTTGGCCTCCAGCAGCTTAAAATGATTGAGGCAGGTGCCGCACACCAGGAGCCTGACGCCGGCGTGCTCCAGGTCCTGAAGGCCGGCCAGGACCTCGGAGCCGGCCACGGCCAGCTTCACCCCGGCATTCACCATCACCACGCACCACAGCTCCGGCCCCATTTCCTTGAGGGTACTGATGAAATTGGCCATGAGTTTGGTCCCCAAAAGTTCATCGCCGCGGCCCAAGCGGTCGGCGCCCATGAGGACCAGGATCTTGCGCCGGGCCTCCGCCGGCGGCTCGACGAATACCTGACAAGGGCCGGCCTCCGCCCGGGTGCCGGTGACCGCGGCGGCGTCTCCCCGGGGCTCGACGCTGACCTCGAAACCGGCGCGCCGGAGCAGACGGCTGACGTTTTCCTGGGCCGCGGGGTTGTCCACCAGCACGGTGAGTTGCTTAACGTCGCCCCGGTCGATGAGTTCCTTGGTTTTGATCACCGGGTTGGGACAGGCCAACCCCCGGCAGTCCAGTGTTTTTTTCGACATGACGGGTAATCTCCTCTTAGTAATTCCGGCGTCGCGGCGCTCGGACGTTGTTTTATGCGGAGTCGCAATCAAAAAATGCGGCATTGTAAGGACGCACCCGCGTATGCGCCCTCAATCCAGGGCGGACACATGGGTCCGCCCCTACAAAAAATCGTCGTTTGCTTTCAACGTGGTCTTATTTATCCCCCTTGGCCACCGGGTAGCCGGCCTCATCCCAGGCCTTGATGCCGCCGGGGCAACGGTAGACGTTTTTGTAGCCCAGCTTGACCGCCCACATGGCGCCGTTGTGGCTGCGGGTGCATTTGACGAAACCGCAATAGAACACCAGGGTCTTATCCTTGTCGGGTCCCAAAAATTTCTCGAATTTCGCCTTGCCAGCGTCGTCCATCTCCTTCACTTCCGGGATGGGAAAATCATACTGCACGGCCCCGGGGACGTGCTGTTTCTTGTAACTGTCTTCCAGGGGCATGGTGTCGATGATCAGCAGGGGTTTCTTCTGGTCGATCCAGGCTTTTAACTCGGGGGTAGTGACGAGCTGGTAGCCGCCCCGGCTCGTCTCCCGGGATAAGTTGACCCCGGAGGTCTCCATGGCCAGCTCTTTGCCGGACCAGGATTGGCCGCAACCCACCAGAGCCAGGGCCGCGATGGCCATGAGCCCGACCAGGAAGAATCCGTGCTTGTCAGTCATTTTGTTGCTCCTTTCAATAAGGTTATTATTTTTACGATCCAAAGGTTTTGGGGCGCCCGACTCCGCCGGCGCCAATACAGAAACAGGGTCGCCCCGATCATGATGAGGTCGCGGCGGAACGCGGTTTTGATGCCTTCCTGGCCGGCTAAGTCCTCCACCGTAAAACAGCCGCAGTCGATGTCCAGATTGTGCCAGACGGCGTATCCCAGGATCACCACGAAGACCAGGAGCAAAATCGCTGTTAAGGTTTGACTGCCCCGGACTTCGCAGCTGAGCCCGACGCCGGCCAGCAGCTCCAGGGCCGGCAGACCCACGGCCACCAGGGGCAACAGGGTCTCAGGGATCAAGTCATACTGGGCGATGGCGTGGGCAAAGGCCCGGGGATCCAAGAGTTTGATCAACCCCGCATATATGAAGACGCAGGCCAGACCCAGTCTCAGAAGATGGTAAAGCCAGGTCAAGCCGACATCCAAAACGGGGTCAGGATGCGGCCGGGACCGGCGGGAATTGCCGAGCAGGGGTGTTTCCTGGGAGGTAGTGGGTTTAACGCCGATTTTCGACAAACTGATCACCTTTTATGAAGTTCAGGCGAAAATTAAACCAGACCCCGGCCCGGGCCAAATGCGGCCTCAAGCCGGTTGGAGGCGGGTAAGGTCTGGGGCCGCGGCCGGGACCGAACTCCGAAAAGGAGTCTGGCCGCGGCCGGCAGCCGGGCGGGCGCAAAGCGGCGCCTTCCACTGCTTATGAAGCTAGCGGCGTGTACGTCGGTAGGCCGAAAAGTTTGCGAGTCGTCTGAAGGGTTACTGCAAGGGGGGATTTAACCAGGACTGCGGCGATGAGAAAGTTCCCGGCGATCAGGCCCACCCTTGTCCGGCCTCCGAATCCAGAGCCTTACCAAGGCTCCCCGGACGCCGCTGCTTCAGGATTTCAACGGGGTAAAAAAGAGCGACCGATGCACCAGGATCACCTCCTCGTCAAGAATTTCTACCCAGATAATAAAAGACAACCGACCAGGAATCAAGCAATTTTTTTCCGGCCCCCGGATGGTGGCAAGCCCAAAGGCACATCGCCGTCAGTGTACTCCAGAGGAACCGCCTGGCCACCGATGCAAGTCCTGCCCATTGCTGTCGGCGTGACTCGGGGCCTGTTCTCTCCAGGGGCGGCTTGACAGACACCTTCCGGTGCGATACATGCTTATCGAACCATATTCTAGCCACCAACGGGACTGTCCTTTATGGCGCTGATCATCATATGTGTGCTGGCCGGCCTGTGGCTCCTTCCCGGCGGGGTCGGGGCGGGTCCCGGCCTGCCCCTGGGGGCGGCGCCCGCGGCCGCCCCCTCTGGAGTCGCAGCCCTTCCTTACTTTGCCGCGCCGGCCCAGATGTTCCTTTGCGGCGAGCCGGTGCCCCTGAATGAGCCGGAAGTCAGGGAGGGCCTGGACCGGGAGTTCACCATCGAGGTGTGGAGCCGGGCCCAGACCACCATGTGGCTGAAACGGGCCCACCGCTACTTCCCGGAAATCGAACGGAAACTGCGAGCCCGGCGGCTCCCCCTGGACCTGAAATACGTCGCTCTGGCGGAGAGCGACCTGCGCACCCTGGCCCGGTCAAGCGTCGGCGCCCTGGGCCCCTGGCAGTTTATGGCCCCCACAGCCCAGCAGCTCCAGTTGCGGTCCGATAAAGCCATAGACGAGCGCCTGAATTTCGGCGCCTCCACGGACGCGGCCCTGACCCACCTGGAACACCTGCACCGGTTGTTCCGCAACTGGGCCCTGGCCCTGGCGGCCTACAACGCCGGGGAAGGGCGGGTGCAGAAGGCCATCGCCGCCCAGGGGGTCAATAACTACTACCACCTGAGCCTGCCGGAGGAGACCGAGCGCTATGTCTACCGCATCCTGGCGGCCAAGGTCATCGTGGAGGACCCGGGCCGCTACGGCTTCGCCATCCCTGAGGACCAGCTCTATGCGCCCCTCGCTTATGACGAGGTCCAGTTTACCCTGGCCCAGGAGATGCCCATCAGAAGACTGGCGGAGGCCAGCGGCACGTATTACAAGGTCATCAAAGACCTCAACCCCTGGATCAGGGGTGATTCTCTGGCCCCGGGGACCTTTCGCCTGAAAATTCCCTCGGGGTCCACCCCCCGCTTCCAGGCAGCCATGCGCCAGCCGGAGCCGGCGGCACCCGGGGCGGCCGGGGCCGGGGCCGGGACAAATAAGAAGTGAGGTTATAAATGATGCAGGAGATGACCCATCCGGGGCCGGAGGCGGTTTCCCTGATTATCCAGGGCGCCTGGGTGTTGACCATGAACCGGCGCCGCGAGGTGTTCTCTCCCGGGGCGGTAGCCCTGAATGGCGCTGAGATCGTCGCGGTGGGGCCCCCGGCGGAGCTTCACCAGCGCTACATCCCGGCCCAGGTGCTGGATTACCCCCAGGGGTTGATCCTCCCCGGCCTCATCAATGCCCACACCCATGCCGCCATGGCCCTGTTCCGGGGCCTGGCCGACGACCTGCCTCTGGAAGAATGGCTCAATAAGTACATTTTTCCCGCCGAGAGCCGCCTCAACGGTGATTTTGTCTACTGGGGCACCAAGCTGGCGGTGGCCGAGATGCTGCTCTCCGGCACCACCACCTTCACCGACATGTATCTCTTTGCCGACTACGTGGCCCGGGCCGCGGCCGAGACCGGCATCCGGGCGGTGGTGGGCGAGGTGCTCTATGACTTTCCTTCGCCCAACTACGGCCCCCCCGAGGCGGGTCTCAGGTTCAGCGAGGACCTCTTCCGCACCTGGCAGGATCATCCCCTGATCCAGGTGGCCATCCAGCCCCATGCGGTCTACACCTGCTCCCCGGAATTATTGCAGCAGTGCGGCGAATTGGCGGCCAGGCTTGACACCCGGCTCATTATCCACCTGGCCGAAACCCCCCGGGAAGTGGAGGAATGCCAGGCCCGCTACGGCGGGACGCCGGTGGCCCACCTGCACCGGTTGGGGCTGCTCAACCACCGGCTGCTGGCGGACCATGCGGTGGTCTTGTCCGAGGCCGATAGGGAGCTGCTGGCTGCCAGCGGGGCCGGGGTGGCCCACTGCCCGGAGTCCAACATGAAGCTGGCTTCCGGCATCGCACCGGTGGCCGACCTCTTGGCCCGGGGGGTTCCGGTGGGGCTGGGGACGGACGGCTGCGCCTCCAATAACAACCTGGACCTCATCGGCGAGATGGATACCGCCGCCAAGCTCCAGAAGGTGCACTGTATGGACCCCACCGTGCTGCCGGCGCCCACCGCCCTGTCACTGGCCACCTGCGGCGGCGCCCGGGTTCTGGGGTTGGAAGATCAGGTGGGAACCCTGGCCCCGGGCCTCAAAGGGGACCTGATCGTCATCGACCTGGATCAGCCCCATCTCACCCCCCTTTATGACCCCTATTCCCACCTGGTGTACGCCGCCACCGGGGCCGATGTCCAGACGGTCCTGGTGCACGGCCGTGTCGTGGTGCAGGACCGGCGCCTCCTGTCCTTTGACCTGGCGGAGACCCTGGCCCGGGCCCGGGAATTGGCCGGAGGCCTGCTGGCCAAAAAGGTCGGCAACCTGACCTCCCGTCCGGGATAAACCGCCCCGCATCCTATCCCCGGGCCGTGGCCGCCTTTGTCATAGGGCGCGGTTTCTCTATCACCTCCGAGGATCGGCCGCTCCTATGTCAATGAGCAATCAAAAGACGATTTGTCATTCTGAGGGCAGCGAAGAATCTCTCCTTTAAGGCTGCCGAGATTCGTAACGAAGCTGCGCTCCGCTCAGGATGACAAAAGGGTGTTTCTCAGAGGTCTCAACTTCGTATTAAGCCCTCCGTCTCGCGTCACCGGATCATTTTCGCCATCCTTAAGAAAAGACCAGAACGTGCCGATAAATCTATCGTCAGGCGCGGTGAGGCAGGGTAAGCCGCGTTTCAAGGCCGGGCAAGGCCCCGGGGACCAACCTGGGGAGAACTGCGACTTAAGCGGCGGGCAGGGGCGAAGGTAACGCCCTGGCCACCATGAGGACGCCCATGAGTGTTAAGGTCATCAGCCGAAAGATGAATGTCCGCAAGATTTCCATCAAGATGGTAGATGGCTCCCTGATCGAGGGGAAAGTCAACATATATCATGATGAAGAGGTGGTCCAGCGGGTGAGCGACATCTTCACTCAGGTCAGAGATCCTTTCGTGGTGGTGTTTGATGCCATCGCGGAGGGTGAAAGCGGACGGGTCATGATAATTAATAAAAGCAATATTTCCTGGGTATCACCGGAGGCAGAGCCGGTGCACCAGGATCCCCAGGAGGACGAGGATCCCGCAGAGTCACGGGGCTCCTGGATGAAACGGATGCGTTCGTCTGAGGTATAATGACCAGGATTTGAGCTGACCATCATCACACCGAGACCACCTGATAAGTTCCACCTCCGTGAAGTGTCTGAGTTCTGAGGGTAAGTATCCCAACAATTGAGAGAAAATTACTTTTTTATTGAATTTTGTGCTATCATACCTGCCACGAAACCATTGGGCTGCAAAAAACGTAACCTTTTCGGGGTTAAACTTGGGGAGACAGATTTCCAAAACCATCTTTGGACTGCGGTGCCAAGGTGGGCGCATAATCTCAGTTGAGGAAAGAGGGGCGAACATGAGTATTTGGCATATCAGGCTGACAAGCATCCTGGGGTTGCTCTTGATTCTCTTCCTGCTCCCCGCAATGCCGTCTGCTCAGGAGCCTCATGACAAGGTCATCGCCACCAAAAGTATCATAGCCGCCTATGTGGGGGCAGAGATTGGTGATTACAACCATGCGATATTTCGAACCGGTGACGGTAAAGAAGTGGATTTCTGGTGCTCAGGTGAAATGATCGAATTTTTAAACAAGTATAAAGGGAAACAGATCGATATAACGTACCAGATTACTGATACGTATATTCCCGAGGCCAGAGGGGTGCAACGGATTGAAGTAATTAAAGACGCGAGGGTCGGAAATCAATCATTCAGCAGCTGGAAAAAGCAAAAACCGTAACCTGGCGCCCTGATCTCACGTTAGGGCGGCAAACCAAGGCAAAAAAACACCCGTTGAATCGGCTCTTATGGGATGCGGCGGTAGTGGAAAGACTCTCCGTCCGAATCTCTGAGGGTGAGTTGTTGTCCCTCCAGCCGGTAAGAGAATCGCTCTCTCAAACCCGTCACGGAACTACGGGTGAGAATCTGATTTTTCGCCATTTCATAAACGCCCTTATCCACCAGTCGATTAGATTCATAAACTTCGTAAGTCGAAGCGCCGATCCTGAGAACCTCACCATCCTGGCTGCGCCAGTTACCGGCGATGGAAACAGCCGCCTCCGGTGGTGCGGTGGACGCCTCTGGTGGGGGTGCAGGCGTTAGGTCCGGCTTGGCGGCCGGTGGAGTCGTTGGCGCCCCGGGTGGAGAGGCGGCGCCGGGCTTTTCCTTGGCCCACAGAATCAACCAGCCCTTGGGCACCAGGTACTTGAGCACCATGCGCGGCGAGCCCTGCTCCCAGCGGGAAACCAGTACGGTGAAGTTCATGGCTTCCGCCGGGCTTCCCTTGTCATCAAAGGACACCAGCCGGAGGGTCGGCTTGAGCCTGGTGTCCAGCACCACCGCTTGCGAAGTGACTTTCCACTTCGGGTCGCTGGGATTGTAGATCTTCGCGATCAGCACCTTGGGGTTGGACTTGTCCGGGGCAATCTCCGTGTAGGCCGGCAGGGGCTGCCACTGGCCGTCTTTCATGCCGTGCCAGCGCCATTTGCCCACCAAATCTTTGCTGGTCAATTTTTTAGCGTTTTCTACGAATTGCTGCTCCTGCTGGCTGTAACCTTCCACCAGGAGGTTAGTCTTGGCAAAGGTGGACTTGCCCCCGATGGATTCGGCGCGCATGGCCACGATGACCTCTCCCGGGGAATCGGCATTAATGAGAAACTCGAGCCCCTCTTTCCACTTGAAGGTCTCGCCCTTGAGGTATCCGGGCTTACCCTCATCGGGAATGAATTCAAACAGCAGGGTCACCTCGTCATCCGGTTGCGGTTTGATCTGCCGATAGGCGACGGAGTTGTCCGGCTGGGGAATCTCCCCCACCACATTGGTCGCCTGCCAGGTGACGGCATTGAAAAACACCGTGGCGAAATGGCTTTCCATCCCCTGGCGCTTGATGAAGACCGGAACGGCCACATGAGTCAGGTCCGCCAGGTTGGACCCATCGATGGTGGCGCGTCCGGCCCGCTCGCCATTGGTCACCATCAGGTGCATGCCGACGAACTCCCGGCTGATCTTATTGCGATTTCCCTTGAATTCCGGCATGATGAGGTCAACGACGTCCGCCACCGCATCCAGCTTTCTCTTGTGGTAGTTAGGATCAAGCACGTAGCTCTTCTCCAGGATGATAATCCCCTGGTTCTTCTGATCCCGTTCCGCCTGGAGGTACTGCACCCACAAGACATTTTCTCCCTCCACCGTCGCCTCAATGCGGAAACCGCCGCCGGGTTTGCCCCCTTTCACCGTTTGACCGGATTGGGCATCCACCACCTTGATATCAGTGATCTTGGGGGTGCTCAGATTATCTTTCTGGGTTTGGTGCAGACTGGCCAGCAGCTTGGGCCAGGCGCCCGTCCTGGCCAGTTGGACCTCCTCATAAAGGGTATTGTACTGCTGGCTGGTGGTGGGGGCATAGATTGCCAGACCGTGGCTGAGGCGATGCCTGGGGGAGACAGAGGAGGCAATGACCGCCCGGTCCATGATGCCGACGATGTCCTGGTATTCCTTGTCGGCGGGAAACGGTGTCACGCCCTGACGTATACGCTTGAGCAAATCCAGGAGGTCCACACTCGACAGCCCTTTGGCGCCCTTGCGAATATCCGTCCGGTCAGCATAAGACTCGCTATAAAAGAAGGCCCGGGAGATCGCCGGCCAGGACGCCGGAACCGTCTGGTTCAGCTTGGCGGCCAGGGTATTCATAGCTTCCGCCAGCTTTTGGACCTCTCCCAGATCAACGGCGGATAAGGTGGCTATCTGCTCCTTGCGCCCTCCATAGTGCTTGCCGTAGGCCTCGACAATTTGGGCCCCAAGCCGGCGCACCCCCAGGCTCTCCTGGCCGAAAGCGGGCAGAATCTCCTCATAGGGCCAACCGTCACCCGGTTCCAGGGCCTCGGACGCGACCATGACCTGGGCCAGATCAGAGATCTCGGCGGCAGTTTCCATCTGGGCCATGAGACACATATCGAATCCCACCAGATCCAGTTTCTTCAAGCCCGTATCCTTGAGGGCCGCAGAAATCCCCTGGCGGAGTTTGGGCAGACTCAATTTGTCATGGCCCTTGGCGGCTCCGGGAGCATCCGAGTCGGTGATGTGGTAGGCCCAGCCGCCCCCGTGATTCCACATGATCAGGGCGTAATGTTGGGCCGGGAAAGTCTTAATCACCGCGGCGAGAAATCCTTGCAGGACCGCGGGATCAGCCATGTTGACCTCGCCGGGGCGGGCCAGCGTTTCTGATTTCAACCCCTTGTCGGTATTCCGTTTTATCCGCACCACCCGGTCAGTCCGATCATCTCCTTCGGTGGCGGGTCCCTTGGCCCGGTCCACCAGTACAATGCATTCCACCCCTTCTTCCGGAAGCCCTCGTTCCATTTCCTTCAGATCTTTGAGCGCAAAGGGGTCGAGATCATTGTCGGCGCCCATATAAACGGCAATGGTCCAAATCCGTTTCGGGTCTTTTTGTATCGGTCCCAAATCCATCGGCCCCGAGGTGGCTTTCGGGCCGGCCTGCGGGACTCCACCGGAGGCCCCCGGCTGGGCGGTCTTTGCGACCGTAAAAGGGGCCGAGCCGGCGATCTTCTCATCGATGTACAGATCCAGCTTATATTTCCCCACCGGCCAGCCGTTGGTGGGCCGCGAGAGCGTGAAGTGGGCGGTAACGTCACCCGGGTTTGTTAAGTCCAGGGTGTAAGATTTAATGACGTAGTTGGGTTCATCAATGGCATCAACTGCTATCCAGTTGCCCTTGAGTTTGCTGCCCGCCTTAACGTCTTTCAGCTGGACCAGGGCATGAATCTCAGGAGAGCGGGGGTCAAACTCCTTCCGGACCCCCTGAGCCTTCATGCCTGGTTCCGTTACCCCTTCACAAGTGGTGATGGAGACGATGCTGGCCGCCCGGGACGGCGCCGGGGCCTGGTCCCGGTCTTTATCGGACTTATCCGTTCCTTTAATACCGGCGCCGGCAGGCCGCACCTCGATGAAGAGAATCCGCCATTCCCCCTGTTCCTTGACCAACTGGAACTCCACCGGAGTCACCGCCCCGTCCTGGGCCGTGAGGGTCCCTTTCACCGTGCCGATATTGTTTTCAATGGATCGGGTGGTAAAGGTATGCCCCTGGTTTTGGGACAGGGAAGGGTATTGTTTCACGAAGGCGGTAAACTGCTCCAGGGAAGTGGCCTTCTGAAAATCCTTGCAGGTCAGGCTATAAGCGCCTTTGATGTCCCCCTGCCGGAGGAGAGCCAGTTGTTTTTCCACTGCCTCCACGATGCCGGCGGTAAAGTAAAAAGCCAGCCCCACCGCCAGGATGATAAATACGACTACGCCTCCCAGGATTTTCGGCCATTTCTTCTTTTTCGGATTTTCCGGACTTCCGGGCGGCGACGTTTGGTTCGCAGTCTGGTCCATGTGGCCTCCTTGAAACTGTCCGCACACGCGGGCTAGCTGAGGGGAAACCGCACTAGTAGCCGGCGCCGGGGAAAACTAATTCTCCCCGGGTTTCGGCCTCGATTGTACCATCAGCAAAAATTGCTGCCGGCTCGCCTGGAGGCGAGGTTAAGGGGTTTGTTGACCTGACCCGGACTATTTTACCTGAAAAGGCACCGACTTGGTGACCCCGTCCGAGGTGGTGACCACCGCTTTATAGTCACCTGGCGGCCAGTTGTTGGTGGGTTTGCTAAAGGCGAATTTGAGGGTGATATCTCCGCTGCCGGGGATATCGTGGGTGGCGGTAAGGGCCTTGAGGTTCTCCGGCCCATAGATGAGATCCGTAGTAACCTTTTGGCCTTTTTCCATCCCGCTGATGAGGGCAGTGCCCTTAATGGAAGCGGTAGTGGGAACAAACGTGTCCTTGTGCTTGGTCACCACGCCGTCGGCATCGGCTGTGTCGCTGACCAAGAGCTGGGTAATCTTGCTGGCGGCCTGTACCGGGGCCGGTAGCGCCGCCATAATCACCACAAAAAGCACCGCCAATCCGGCCAGGAGCATCCGCCGGTTCTGCCGCCATCCCATGACTGCTGATTGATTTCCCATCTGTCGCATCCCTGCCCTCCTCATGAGAAGTTAAAAATAACCGGAACATAATTGTTAGCCAATTAAACACCCGGTAATACAGCTATTTTAAGAATACCGAAACCACCCGTCAAGGAAAAAGGTTTGAGTAAATGACCTGCCCCCCTGAAAACCGATCCATAAGTTGAGACCTCTGTGAAATACCATTTTGTCATCCTGAGCGGAGCGAAGGATGGCGGATTTTCTCGTAGTCAAGAGATTCTTCGGTCGCTCCGCTCCCTCAGAATGACAAGTAAGGAGGCTTTCGCGGAGGTCTCAACTTGGTATAAGGGGAAAGAACTTTTGGCAAAGACTATAATTCTGAACTTTATGGTCAAAACGCCCGTAGGGGCGGTTTGCGAACCGCCCCTACAATTCGGATTATTACTTGTTTGACGGCAACCTGGTGTTACAGGTTTTGGCGGTCTCCAGAGTTTTTGCGCAATTGTTCCGCCTTATTCAAGGCAGTCTTAATTCTGTTGATAAGCACTTTAGTTTCGTGATCAAAATCCTCGACCTGTTCGTCGGGTCTGTTTTCCTTAAGATGAGGCAAGATATTCTTAATGGCCTCATGGGGATCCTTGAAGTCGCTTCCCGCCAGAAGGCTGGTGATGCGGGGGTCTTGGACCGGCGAGATTCGGCCGGGTTCCTGAAAGATGGCGGTGGCAGGCGGCGGCAAGGCTTCCTGTGCCCGGCAAAAGATCAGCACCTGGTCCCGGCCCTGATGCTCAAGCTTGGACCCCATGACCTCCAATTCCACGCTGCTGCCATCCTTTCTGCGGGCCTGCCAATCTGTCTTGGCTGCCCCATCGTCCCGGATAATCTTGAGAAGCCACGGGAGAATCTCCTGGGAGTCCTGGTTTAGCAGCTTTCCCAGATCCAGGGCGAGCAGCTCTTTCTGGGTATAGCCCAGGCAAGCGGCCAAAGAACGATTGGCTTCCACGATCTTTAAGGCGTCCGGATCGATAACCCCGATGGCTTCCGGCGCAGCGTCAAACATGGCCCGGAACCGGCCCGCGGACGCCAAGGCATGGTCCTTGGAGTAAAAATTGCGGCCCAGGATGACCAAGGCCAGGATCGCCAAGAGACAGGCCACCCCAATGCCGGTCAGGCGGTAGGCCCCGACCATTTCAACGGGGCGGAAAAAGAAGACTGACCAGCCGGCGTGAATGGTGCCGGCAAAGGACGCCATGTAATTGCGGCCCTGATAGTCAACTTTACTGCCATCCACGAGCTTTTCAGGGAAGATGGCGGGAAACTGGTCCTTGCCATACTGCTCTTGCAGATTGGCCAGGTCACTTGCGGCCACCGGCCAAAGGCTCTTAAGAAGCATCTCCGGCTGGCTGGCTAAAAACACGACCCCCCGGGGATCCGCCAGACAGATCAGGGAATTGCCCTTCTGGCCGGCGGCTTGCAGTTCCTGGGTAACATTCTGGAGGGAAACTTTTGCCACTGCCACTCCCAGGTTAGCCTTGCCGCGGGGAGCCCGCACCGGACGGCTGACGTAATACCCCGGTGCCTTGGAAGTAACTCCTACGGCAAAATACCGGCCGGTGATACCTTTGATGGCCTGTTTGAAATATGGACGGAAGGCATAGCTTTGGCCCACAAAACTATCCGGGGCGTTGCGATTCGAGGAAGCAACGGTCTTGCCATTTTTGTCCATGAGATAGCACACCGCAGTGTCCAGGTTGCTCCGGTAGCGGTCCAATAACTCGTTGATCTTTTCAAGGTTGTCATCGGTCGGGTATTGTAACGAGGTTGGCAGCCAGCTGGTCTCGGCCAGTGCGGTTACTCCGTCTTCCACGCGCCTGAACTCGGTATTGAGCCGGCTGACCACAATGGAAGCATACTCATGCGCCTCGGATTTGGTCTTTTCCTGTTTTTTCTGCGCCCATTCCCCCAGATACAAGGTCAAGACGCTTCCCAGCCCCAGGATGATGGAGAGCGTGGCCAGCAGCACAAACATGGAACGGGAGCGGTGGCGGGCTTCCTGACTTTGCGCCATCTTTTGACGCCACGCCAGGAGGCCATAGATGCCGGCAGCCATCCCGAAAGCCAGCAGGGCTTGGAAAAATTCCAGAGGCACGCCGGTGAATCGCTGGAAGGATTCTTGATTGAGGAATGACCCCGGCGAAACCATGGAGAGCGGGGGAAACAGGGCTATAGTAAGGGCAAAGATCCCCAGGCTGATACTGGCAGTGAGGCTGCCACCCCGTTCTCGGGAGGGAAGGCGACGTCCGGCCATGAACAGTGCGGTCGCGGCCCACAGTCCCCCAGCCAGGCCCAGGGTGTAACGGCTGGCCTGTTCGATGCCGCTCCAGCCTTTCAGACCGCCCAGGCTGGTGAGCATCAGCAGCAGCGCAATGAGCCACAGCCCCGAATCCCGGCCCTGGATGCGGCCTATGCCGGAGCGTCCGAATTCCGCTAATGACACCCAGGAAGCGATTTGTAAGACGTAGCCGATGGCTCTTAAGGAGGAGGCCTCTGCGAGATTCATGGCGACCAGAGATAACCAGGCAGCCAGTCCCTGCAGCAGGGCAAACAATCCGAACCAACGCCAGGGGAGGCGCTGGGAATCATCTCCCCGGAAAAGGCACGAGACCGCCAATACCAGTATGAAGGCCAGCCCTTTGAAAAAAAAGATGAAATCCATCTGGCCCTGAAAAAGGTCTTGGAAAGTATTGCCTGCCATGGTTACCTCTCCTTTGCGTAACAAGTTTTCATCAACGTATCGGCTGCAGAAGCTGCATTCATGCTGAATCTACTAGATCCTAAGTTTTCGCTAATATCGCCTCCAGAGCGCAGCGCAATTCCTCCAATTCTTCACGGTTCTGCTGAGCGGCAAGGCTCGGTGAAGCGCTCTTCTCATGCTGGGAAGGGAAAGAGCTGCCTCCGGGTTCAATCGCCGCTGATAACTGTTGTTCTTCCAGTTCGTGAACCTGCTGCTCCAACTCCGAGGCGAGGGTCGCCAAAAGACTCAATTCATCCCGCACGTTTTCGGGGGATGGAGGTGCGGTGGCGCACCTTGGCCTCTCCGGCCCGCGGGGCGCAGCAGGTCCTGCACCCGGCGGGGAAGCGGCATGGGAAGACCCGCTCTCGGCGCTCAGGACTTCAGCCGATAAAAGCCACTGAATCTCCCTTGCCCATTGAGAAAGTTGTTGCTGGGCCTCAAGACCAAGCCGGGTCTCGCCATGGGGGGCATGCCACAGCAGGCCCTGAAGCATTCTGGGGTCTCGGAAGCCGGCCCGCAGCGCCTCATAAAGGATGCTGCGGTAATAAAGGTCGGTTGCCGCTACCGGGGTCAATACGGTTTGCAGCAACTCGTTGGATCGACAGATGACGGGGTAAAGGTCTTCCCAGGTGGGCAAATCCTCCCCGGGCATGGGACTCCGCCTGGAAATATAACCAGCCTCCTTGAGAAGGAGTAATAATCCGCGGGAAGGATGGCGAGGTGGTTGCCGCCAGGGTGGATGGAGCCAGCGCCAGGCTTGCCGGCTAGCCGGATTCTTAGCCGGGGGCACCGGCACCACTCTCCCTGGCCCAATGACCGACAGGGGAGCGTCTTCATTGTCGTCGAGATATTCAGGAGATAGCCGCCAGGTTTGTGGCAGCACCAAGAAATGGTTTTCCCAGCTATCCCCTGCCCGGGCCATACAAGGAGACCGCCAATCTCCGAGACCATCCAGGAATTCCTTGCCAAATGCAGGAGTTACCTTGAGTACAACGAGACGCGCCTCAGGCTTGAGGCGGATAGCCAAAGACACACCGCCCTTTTTCAAGCATAAATCCAGCAACAGATTTAACCAGGTGGCTTGAGGCTGTCCGAAGTCGACCTTCAGGTCGGTCCCGGTAAGATCGTCCAAAGCGACCGGAGACCAGCCGATGTTCTTGTATAGGTCGGCGTATTGGGCCAACTCGGTGACGTCATCCAAGTTTTTGCGGGCCTGGATAATATGATGCAGTTCCTCAGGGCCCATCTTTAAGCGAGGTTGGCATGATGTTTCTTGTTTAGGCAGTCCCATGGGCAGTCTTGCTTTCCTGCTATGGATGGCAGGCCTAAAGATTCAGTTCAGTTTCAAGTCAAAAATTTGATATGATGACAGTGATTAATACCACCTTTCTCACGAGCCCTTTTTCTCCTGACTTTCTCAAGAAATTATGCGCTATTTAAATGCCTAAATAGATCAGTTTCAATAGGGGAATCCCTGATTTCCCTTACGAAAAACCCTAACATAACGAACCATTAATATTTGAATTTCACCATCGAAAGTTTATTAACCCGGTGTTTTTCAGCCCTGCGGCCTCACAGATGCATGAACGAGCCTCTCAGCTCACAGGCCTTATCTGCTTTCGAAGCTGAAATTCCCAGTGGTCTTGTTAACCAGGAAGGAGGTTAAAAAGGGAAAAGAAATTCATAGGAAGGCATAAAAATAGATTGAAAAATCCCTGAGGCTGAGAATGGGTTAGCGTCTACAGATTCCTGCCCGCTTGGGGCAGATTAAACTAAAAGAACAAATATGCCCCTTGGTGTTCATATCCACATTCCATACCCAGCCAGCGCTTTAAACCTTAGCCCATAAGGCCGGGGAGACCCGAACCAACCTCACTCCAACTCAAAGACAAAGGCCTCGGCCGCTTCCGATCCCCGGCCCACTTCGGCTAATTTCCGGGCGCAATTCCCGCACAGATATCGGTTGGGGAATTTGTGCCATATGACCACCGGCAAGGTTTTGTATTTATCTAATTTTTTGGTGGGAATTCCTTTGCCGGTCAACTCGGTTTCCACCTCGACCACTCGCCAGCCGACTACTTCCCGTTGCGTGGGGATGGCCGAGGTAACCGTCAGACGTTCCACCTGAGTGATCCGCAAGGGCACCACCCGCTTGGCCTGACAGATGGCGCACTCATAGGTAAACCGGTCGCCCCACCAGATGGTGTTATACCCGTCTTTGGGGCCCTTCCGGCCGGTGAACCAATCTACCGCCCCCTTCAAAGAAGAGGAAAAGTGCGGTTTGGGCGGGTTTTCATTGAGCAGGAATAACCGGCTGAAGGCGAGATCTCCTGGGGCTTTCGCTGCCTGGAAGAGGTCCTCGGCGTAGAATTCCCGGCCGCCTTTTTTTACCCGGACCTGGTACTTTTGATAGTCAAGAGACAGGTGTTTTTCGACAATCTCCCAAGTGGGTCCTTCGGGGGGTGGTTTTGACTTGAACAAAGACTTCAAGATTCCCATGCGCTTACCTCTCTGTCGGGTTAAGGCAAGGCCAACGGCGCCCCGTCAAGTCGCCCCTACGCCTCTCTGGCCAGGTTCAAGGCCCCGCCCACCGCCAGCAGCCGGCGCTGCCGGGTCGACAGGTCCACCCGGACCCAGAATTCTTTTCCTCCCACTTTCAGGGGCAGGCGTTCCGCCCCGTCCAGGAGCCGCTGCCGCACCCCGGGTAATTCCAGGGCTTGGCCCTGGCGCAAGAAGTCGTAATCGCCGGGATTTTCAAAGGTCAGGGGCAGGATGCCGAAATTGATCAGGTTGGCCAGGTGAATCCGGGCAAAGCTCTTCACCAGCTTGACCCGTACCCCCAGGAACCGTGGCGCCAGGGCGGCGTGCTCCCGGGACGACCCCTGGCCGTAGTTCTCCCCGCCCACTACCGCACCTTCCCCCATGCCCTGAACCCGCTGGGGAAATTCCGGGTCCAGACGGGTGAAGGCGTACTGGCTGATGGCCGGCAGGTTGCTCCGCAGCGGCAGGATCTGGCTGCCCGCGGGCAGGATGTCGTCGGTGGTGACATTGTCCCCAGCCTTGAGCCAGACTTCGCCGCGCCAGGTCTCGGGCAGGGGCGTCAGCTGCGGAAAGGGCACGATGTTGGGGCCCCGAACCACTTCCCCGGCCTCGCCCGGCGGCGGCGGGGGTATGATGTTGCTGCCGTCGGCCACCACACGCCGGGGCGCTCTCACCCGGGGATAATCCCCCAGGTCCCGAGGGTCCCGCAGCTCCCCAAAGATGGCCGCGGCCACCGCGGTTTCGGGGCTGGCCAAATAGACCCGGTCGTCCTTGGTGCCGCTGCGCCCCGGGAAGTTCCGGGGAAAGGTGCGCACCGACGCCGCATTGGTAGGCGGGGCCTGGCCCATGCCGATGCACCCCCAGCAGCCCGGCGGCATCACCCGGGCCCCGGCCTCCAGGAGCGGCACCAGGCCCCCGGCCAGGATGAGGTTTTTCAACACCTGCCGGGAGCCGGGATTGATCTCCAGGCTCACCCGGGGATGCACCCGCCGGCCTTGTAAGGCCCGGGCGGCGATCATTAAGTCGCTCAACGACGAGTTGGCGCAGGAGCCGATGAGCACCTGCTCCACCGGCGTCCCCTCCAGTTCTTTAACCGGCGCCACCCGATCCGGGGAACTGGGCTGGGCCGTGAGGGGCGTCAAGGCCCCCAGGTCTACCTCCTCCACCGCGGCGTAGCGCGGGCGGCCCAAAGGCATCAGGGGCCGGAAGTCCTGCTCCCGCCCCTGCATCTTCAGGAATTTTTGCGTCTGGGCATCCGCCGGGAAGATGGAGGTGGTGGCCCCCAGTTCGGCCCCCATGTTGGTGATGGCGGCGCGTTGGGGCACACTGAGATGGCGCAGGGCCGGCCCGAAGAACTCCAGAATCTTGCCCCGGCCACCCTTGACGGTGAGGCGGCGCAGCAACTCCAGGATGACGTCCTTAGCCGACACCCAGGGCTGAAACCGGCCGGTGAGCCGCACCCCCAGGATTTCGGGCACCACCAGATAAAAAGGCTGCCCGGCCAGGGCCAGGGCCACATCCAGCCCCCCGGCCCCAAAGGCCAGCATCCCGGCCCCTCCGGCCGTGGGCGTGTGGCTGTCGGACCCCAGCAAGGTTTTCCCCGGGGCGCTGAATCGCTCCAGGTGCACCTGGTGGCTGATGCCATTGCCCGGCGGCGAGAAGTGGAGGCCGTATTTGGCCGCCACGGTCCGCAAAAACCGGTGGTCGTCGGCGTTGCGAAAATCCGTCTGGGGCAAATTGTGGTCCACATAACTCACCGCCACTTCGGGCCGGACCCGCTCCACCCCCATGGCCTCGAACTCCAGATAGGCCAGGGTGCCGGTGGCATCCTGGGTCAAGGTATGATCGATCTTGAGCGCCACTTCGGCGCCGGGCGTCAACTCCCCGGACACCAGATGCGCCGCCATCACCTGCTCAACAATAGTCTTTGCCATGTTCCATCCCTTCGGGAAATGATGTTGCTGAGGGGGTAAGCATTAAGCCGCACAAGCGAAATCTGCTCACGGCAAAAGTTCCCGTAGGGGCGGTTCGCGAACCGCCCCTACAACTGCTGACTTTTAAGATATTCTATCAAAACCCCGGGCCGGTTGCTGCCGATGCCGTCCAGATTCATGGTCAGGTAAGGTTTCAGGGTTTCTATATCGTCGATGTTCCAGACATAGACCAAAAGGCCGTGGTTATGGGCCGCGGCCACCAGTTCCAGGGTCACGTAGGCGTACTGGAGGATGAGGGCGTCGGCGTCGGCGGCCCGGGCCAAACCCACGGGGTCCACGGGGCATCCCACCATGAGCACGCCGGTGTTCAGGCGGGGCTCGGCCTGTTTGAGGGCTTTGAGGGCCGGGTGCCAGAAGGATATGATAATGGCGGATTCAAAGGCCCGGCGTTTCCGGAAAAAGTCCAGCAACGCCCCCGCAGCCACCGGTTGTTTCAATTCCACCACCAGGTGGGCCTGGCCCTGGACCAGGTCAAAGACTTCCTCCAGGGAGGGCACGGGTTCCCCCCGGCCGGCATCAAGTTTTTTGAGCTCCTCCAGGGTAAAATCTTGCACCGGACCCCGGCCATTGGTGGTCCGGTCCAGGGTTTCGTCGTGGATCACCGCCAGGCGGCCGTCTTTGGTCAGTTGGACGTCCAGTTCCACTGCGGCTACTCCCACCGTCAAGGCCCGCCTGAAGGAGCCCAAAGTGTTTTCCGGTTCATCGGCCGGGGACCCCCGGTGCCCCATAATTTTTGCCATCATGACCCTCTCCTCAGGCAATCGGTAGGTTTTTGGCAGATTTTATCAGGAGTTTGCGGAATAAGATATCCGGTCGGCAGCGTTTTTTGATCTCTGCAAATGACCGGTCGCCCCGCATGGCCCGGCAAAATACCTCCCAGGGATAGTCATAGCGCTCCAGGACCCTGAAGGCCAGTGGGCCGAGATAATTGAATAATTTGGCAAACTGGTATGAGGCCGTCAGTTCCGGGGCGATCTCCCGGTCCACCCGGGCCTGGTAGTCGGCGAGCCCCCCGGTCTCCCCCTGGAAAAAC
>Ga0351972_10227_pt1 | contig 21325 bp, 21 predicted proteins | sample TotcelHFGM3001N9_FD_206747 | JGI IMG/M metagenome (GOLD analysis project Ga0351972, IMG submission 206747) | Enriched cells from coal bed in the Powder River Basin, Montana, United States - Total cells FGM rep2 HSBNCT.FGM.300.1.N9 ...
GACCTCCGCCCTCGTCACAGGGCGGCCAAGTGCGATCCTGGCCTCGTAATTTGCGTCAATCCGGCCCGCCGTAGAATGTTGGCTGACATCAAAAACCACATCTCCGGCGCCAACCTCATGCTCGAATGCCTCTTGGGCTCGAACCAATCGTCCGATATACTGTGCCACGGAATCGCCGTTGAGATTGGTGCCGCGAGTAAACAAAGACAAGTGTCGGCACCGCTGCAACGTAGTAGCTGTATATTGCAGCCCCCTGGATTCCTCGACACACATAGAACATCCAGAGCATAATCACGCCAAATACAATCAGTTCAGATGCCGACGGCTGCCCCTGCTTCGGGATAATGCGGTCGATCAGGAACGCCGCGCCCCCAAACAGGACTGCACCGATCACGACGAAGACTGCACCGCCCATACAATAGAAATCTCCAATCATCGACCACGAGACGTAATGGAACTTTACACCCTGGTACATATCGGCCGTGATTGTTGGCTTCGACGACCACCACGTTCTAGGGATTGGATGACAAATGACATACAGCGCATACTTGTCCCACGACACAACAGTCTCTCCCGTTGGTCGTGCCTCCACAAGTTGAACAAGAATCGGTAGAGAGTCATCACTCAGGTACTGAGACGCGTCGGAACGACCAGCCTCCCGTTCCGATGCTAATAGTGTTGAAGCTCGTGAATAGCCGAAGGAACGGCTGTACACCATTGCCTTGGCCACCGGCCCGGCAACCGCAAGAATAGCAATCCCCACCGCAATAGTCCAAACCAACGGAGGACGCCGCCAATACCACCAAAACAGGAAAACTCCAACAATCTGCATCATTAGCCCGGCTCGACTTCCGTCAAAGAAGCGAAGCATTAGCCCAATGGCCAGAATCGGACCAAGAGCGAACCAACTTCCTATGGAGCGAAGGCTGACCAGTCCGACCCCAAGAATTAGCGGTCCCATGAATAGCAAATGCCGCATTAGGCCGAACCAAGCTGACCCCCGGACCCACGGACGATTCCATCGTGTACTCAATAATGCTTGTTGCCACGTTTGCAGGTCAAAATCGCATGCGGCAACTTGAATGCACAACTCTGCGCATACCGTTACAGCTCCAACCACCGCAAGGTGTCCGAAGGTAAGTTGGCAGTAGAAGTAACGCCTACCTCCAGAACCAGAAGACAAGAAATGTGCCGCAATAATACTTACTGCCGTCGCAATGGCCAGAAAGAGAAGGATGTATCCAACAGCCATACCCACTGCGGACGGCGAGCGGTGCTGCAATGAGTCACTGAACCCAGTCGGGGTGAGCGCACTCAACAACAACTGGTAACTAACAATTGCGGTGAGGCATACGTGAACCTGACACAGACTCATAAGTGATCGTCCGGCAACTGCTATGAGACAGGCGACGAAACACAACATCCACCCCAGAATCACTGCCTGAATAACCACTAGACTTGGCTGTGAGATCGAAAACAGTAGCGTCGATGCGATCAGCGTGATACCGGAGAAGAACAAGTATATCCCGCCAACGTGCCCCCCGGGGGCATCAGGGGAATTGGCGTGGGGTATTGAAACAGATCTGTACATCGATCGCGGCCTCGTTGTGCCTCGCGTCTCAACGCGCGCCAGGCGTAGTGATGCTGCCCGCTGGTACGCGAGCCATCCTGTCTAAAGAAAACACTTAACTGATGTTTTTCAACGCGCTTATTGTCCTGAACACAACTGCTGCAGCGGCCGCTAGTTGCCGTCGCTGTTCGAACTGTCAACAGCCCTGAAGATTGTTAATTCCGGAACTTGCCGACGATTCTAGCCAAGGCGGGACGTCGACCGACAAAGCGGCGTAACGCGCGCCGCCAACTGCCCGGAAGCAGTGCATATCGGCCCTTCGCGGTCCCCTGGAAAGCCGGCAGAGGGCCAGGAAAGCGAGTGGCGCTAAATGGGGTAGTTGCCAGATTCTCAAAAAGAGTTGAATAGTCTGCGGCCATTCTTTCGCTCGAAAACAACATGCGAGCGCTTTCACACGCCGCAAGCGACATCCTTTCTAATTTCCCTCGATCCTTATGCAACTCGCCCATTTTTGCTGCAAATCCTCGAAAGTCGCCAAACTCAACAAGCTGTCCGTTGTAGCCGCTTTGAATAATCTCTTGTGGCCCCCCCGGCATGTCATAGGCGAAGGGCACACATCCCATTGCCATCGCTTCAATGACTATCATCCCAAAAGCCTCTCGACGGCTCGGTACCAAGAGAATGTCATGACGTGAAAACAAAGAAAAGCACTCATCGCGCGAGATTCGCCCCACCCATGTGACTGGTCCGCCGGTTGAAAGGCACGCGAAAGTCCTCCGTAACTCGGCATCATCTCCACCAGCAACTGTTAGTTCAACCGGAATTCTCAATTTCGATAGGTATTTAAGAACTCTCGGAATATCGGTGATTCCTTTCAGAAGTGGGTCCATGTTACCGACATAAAGGAGCGAAAGATGTCCTGGATCGAAGGAACGCGGTATCACTTCTGGGTAATCACACCCGTTATACACCGTCGTAAGTATTCCCCTGTAATCCCGCGTTTTCCGCGCTAGGACCCGTTCAATGTGGCGCGCAACTGTAACGATCGCGTCCAGACTGTGGCGAAAGCGGATTATCGACCGGACGTAACGATTTCCATCGTCATGAACAACTACAATTAACTTCGTTCGTGTTGGTACGTATGGCCAGTAGGGCTCCAATTCTGAGCTGTCGTTCATCAGCAGGATGTCATGCGGATTGTTTTGAAGCCAGCCGTGAAATCCGGGGAGCGCCCCTGGCGAAGCAACGGGCAATTCGAGAGAGACAAGCTTGATCCCTGCCGGCGGAGACGAGGCGACATGACACCAGTGTGCAGCGATCAGACTGACTTCATGGCTGGTTTGTCGTGCGAGAGCTTGGGCTGCCGCGACACAAACAGTACTGACGCCACCGGCGGGAATTCCAGGGATAACCCAGGCGACTTTCATGTCATGTCACCGAGACAAGCTTTCGATGAGGTTCAGCATCTCAGTAGCGCGCTGCTCCCAAGTATTGTTTCTCGCGAGTTCCCAGCGATACTCGCAGGCTTCCCTACTCGTGTCCAAGCTCAAAGCGATTTCAATGGCCTCTGCGAACTCGTCCGGCGTGTCGCCGAATCGAATCGCGTTTGCGAAGTACTTGAGCTGATCGCAAACGCTGGTGGCGACTATAGGACGAGATGCAGCAAGGTAATCAAACAAGCGCCAGGGTGAACATGTGGGTCTGTTTCCGCTGTTTTCATAAGGTAGCAGGCAGACGTCCATGGCTCGAACGTAGCGGCCAAGGTCAGTATATGGCCGGCTGCCCGCAAACCAGACATGAGGACAATGGCGAAGAGCGTTAAGGTGTTCTCGTTCACTGGGATCAACCGGGTTGTCAACGGGACCGACCAAAAGGAAAGAGACGTTGGGCAATCGGTCGGCGGCACCACGCAGGAGAGCGAAGTTGGTTCCGGCCCCTAGTCGGCCGACGAGTCCCACCACTGGCCTCGTGAGCCGGGATGGTATATCGGACGGCAAGTTGGCAGGAATTGTCAGGGCGCGGGCCGGAATATTCGTTGCGTGCGTAGCGCCGCGTGAGACATGGAGCTTTGCGGCATGTTCCGGCTGTTCGCGCCGAAAGCGATCTCTTACGGCTTCCGCGGCACAGAAGACGATGTCCACGCGCTGCACAATTTCTTCCTCTAATTCACGGATGAAAGAAGAGGACCAATTCGCGTACGGACGATAATCATCACCCATGTAATAGACGGTTGTAACTCTTGGGTGCAAGCTATCCAGCACAGGTAAGTGGTGTGGTAATGCGAGAACCACGGTTCCCATGCGGCCCTCCAAGTGTTTCAACGCTTGTTCTCCCAGTTTCGCCTGTCGCCTGACGAAGAACTTCCATGGATGTACTCGGCTGCGTCGCGCCCATCCCGGCGGAAAACCGAGATGTAGCCGATAGTACTGCGCGTCCCGGTGCTCTAAGCGGCTCGGCAACAAGGGGCGGTTTCGGTGCTTCCAGAGTGAAGTCCACTCGGCCGGGAAGGTGCCGACTACGGTCCGCAACGCCCCGAGGGCCTGAAACGGAACCTCGCACCAAAGCAGCCTCGTATCACACACAAGAATTCCCGATTCGTTTGTCAATGGTCATGCTCTCGCTTATAACTGTTATTGAAGCTGAAAGTGTAACTCGTTAGGCAACCGCCGGCGGTTTGTCGGCCTCCCAGTACTGAGACCACTCTGGAGCAGCGTGCGGAAAACGCGCTGGATGGGAATCGAAGACACCGTATTTTGATTTCGGGTCACGATAGGTCGACTTAAGTATTCCAGAGAATCCCGTATCTTTAAGAGCGCTAAGAAGAGCGTGTTCTGTATAAATGAAGCGGTGTCCGTGTTCATAAAAGATGGCGTTGAGTTGCCGTACTTTTTGGACGTCTTGAAGGGCCTGGGATGACAAGTAGTCAAAACTGGGCGTCGTGATCCGAAGGGTTCCGCCTGGTCGCAAGATACGAAAACACTCTCGTAGCATCGTCTGTCCTTGATACTCATCCACGTGTTCGATTGTCTCCTCGGAGTAGACGACGTCTAACGATGCATTCGGAAATGGTAAAGGGCGCGTGATATCTACGAAGATGTCGCTACGAGGATCTACGTCGGCGGCGAGCCAGCGATCCGACAAGACGTTTCCGCCGCCAAGATTGACTACATGCGGCCCCGAAGACGCGAGCCATCTTCTCAGGTAGCCTCGCGTGACTATCGGACCAACGAGGCCCCAAAAGCGGGTTGAGCGTCTTCCGAGAAGGCTGCACAGGCCGTGCAGCAACCCGTATCGTTGCGTGTAATACCGAAGTTTCCTCAAATTACCTGCCACCGGAGGCTTGAGAATGCACGCTAGTGCGTCACAGAAGTCGTCTACTTGATCAAACTGTGATGTATCCCCCATTTCGTTTCCTTTTCCATCGGTCCGGTTGCTTTCGACTCCGTGATAAGGACGCAACAGCGAGCGAAAAGCAAGTTGCCCTTCGTGTATCTGCGTCTGTTGAACAATGTTCTAAAGCCGACGCTTTTCGGACCGCCTGCTCCGCTTATGGCGTACTACCACGTCATTTCGCGACGCGTTGTATTGTGTCTGCCATGTCTCAAGCGACTCGTTAGTGTGCGTGCTGCGTAGCGGATTGTGCGGAAGGCTTGCAGGGACAGCGATACCATCCAGTGCGCAAAGGGACTGGTCGTTCCCCAGCACAGGAATCGTTCGCGCAGTCGCGTGCTTCCGCGTTCCTCCGCGAGCATATCGAGAATGGAACGAGCTGTTGCTACGTCCCCTCCGCGAAACGCGCAATGCAACAGCGCCCAATCGAGGTGAGCACAAGCGCAAAAGGCGCGGCGTTGCGCCGCTTCGTCGGGAAGGAACTTCTTCACATAATGAGTGCGCACGTCGTGACATGAGATCAGGAACCGCAACTGTCGGGCGGCATCGCGCGAGCGTGAGGCCGATTCCGGAAGAGCATGGATCGTCGCGAGCGGTTCGTCAATGTAGTGGAATCGGGTTCGTTTGGAAAGCTCCATCCACAGTGAAGTATCCCCCAGGAGGAAGCGGTCTGTCTGAAACTCAAGGCGATTTTCCGCAAGGATTTGATTGACTAGGCTACTCCGAGTGCATATCGTACAGGTCCAGATTTTGTATTTGCCTGTCAGGATTTGCAGAAAGAGTTGTTCTGGCGTATCGTCGTGCATGCACCCAGCTACGCGATGCGCTCGCTCGGTGCGTTTTCGCGTGTTGAGGTTCAGGATATTTACGTCGGAATGCACGAAGCCAATCTCGGGATTTGTCTCGAGAGTATCTACTTGACGTTGGAGTTTGGTTTGATCGTGCCAATAGTCGTCGCCTTCGCACAAAGCGTTGTACTTTCCTCGGCATACCCGGTGTGCACGCAGCCCATTTCTTCGACTTCCAACATTGCCGTTCGATGTGACAACGCGAATGATGTCGGGATGGCGCTGTTGATACCGCATGACAATCTGGCGTGTGGCATCTGTAGAACAGTCTTCTCCAATCACCAGTTCCATTGGAAACTGCACGCGTTGCGTCAGAACACCCTCGATAGCTTTTGCAATATAGGGGGCATGGTTATAGGTACTCATTCGAACACTAACGAGTGGGCTCTTGGCGAGAACTGCCGTGTCGCTGATCTCGGTGCAGGGAATGCTGTCGATGTCGATGATCGGCCATTCTTTCTCAGGCTTCTCAGGGAAAGCCGCGAGCGGATCGCGGATACTGCGGGGTGGTTGATGAGTCATGCAATTGACCTGTTGTCTGGGGCATTGCTTGCTAGAGATTCAACCCCGGCATGCTCGCTTCTTGCCTTGACGCGTCTTTGATTTACTAAGGTCATATGTGCCAGTCGACTAGTACTTCACTCGCAGTAGTTACCTTTTATGTTGGCGTCATCCAACCGAGGCGAGCGCGGACGGTCGACCAGGCCTCTGTGAAGGCTGGTATGTTGAAAACCGCGCAGAGGGTCATGTAGATCAGAGCCCCGCTGAGCACTTGAGCAGCGAGAAGAGCGGCGTAGTTGGGGAACGGAAGCGCCTGGATGGAAAAGACACCCGCGGCCATGATTCCGGTTGTGCCCAAGTAGGGCAGGACATCGACAAGTTGGTGACGAAGAGGATAGGCGATGAGCACCCCCGTGTAGTACGCATTAAAGATCAGGTTCAGGCAGGACACCAAGATTCCTCCTGCGATCAGCGCAGGGATGCCCCAGCGGTGCATCACCACGATATTCACGACGACGAGTACCTTCTTCATTAGGCTCACTCTGAAGTACAAGTCTGATCGTCCGCGAGCTAGGAGCATGTTGAGGTTGATCAAGTGCAATGGGTACAGGAGGCCGCCGATGCTCAGCAATTGCACATAAGGGATGCTCGCAGCCCACCGCTCACCGAGCAGCAGCAGCACGAGCGGGCGGGCGGTCAAGGCTAGTCCAGCCATCATCGGGAAGTTGACCATGACTAATGTGGTCACCGCCTTGTGCATGGCTCGCCGCAGTCGACGGACGTCATCGCCAATCGCGGCGAAAACCGGGAAAGTAACCCGTCCCACGCCTCCTGCCAACGAAACCATCGGAGCGTTTCGCAGTGTATCGGCACGAGTGTAGAAGCCCAGGTCGGCGGCGCTAAAGAGCTTGCCGATGGTGATGAGGTAGATGTTCTCGAAGATGGTGTCGAGGAGGCCGGAGGCGAGTAATCGCGATCCGTAAGAAAACATGCTGCGCAGGGGCTGAACGCTAAACACCAGGGAAGGCCGCCAAGAGTTGAAACCCCACAGCAGGGCTACCTGCACCAAGCTAGCCGAAAGACTCTGTGCGGCCAGACTCCATACTCCGAACCCTTGAAAGGCCAGTGTTATCCCGATCGCGCCGGAAAACGTGGTCCCGATGAGACTGACTTTCGCTTGGGTCTTGAAGTCAATTCGTTTGACCATCAAGGTGCGCTGCACCAAACCGAACGAATTGATCACAATGTTCAGCGACAGCACCCTGGTGAGTGGTGTCAGCAGCGTCTGGTCGTAAAACGCGGCAATCGCAGGCGCGGCCAAACATAGCAGGCCGGCAGCGATTAGAGCGACGGCGATATTAAAGTAGAAGATTGAGCATTGATCGACTTGGGTAACGTCTTTCTTCTGAACCAGTGCTGAGCCGAATCCGCTGTCGACGAAGGATTGAGCCACCGCCGTGAAGATCGTCAGCATGGCGATCAACCCGAACTGCTCGGGCAGGAGCAACCGAGCCATAACGATGGTGATCACCAATGTCATCAAACGCACCGACACAATCTCCACAAAGCTCCATGAGAGAGCATGCAGGGTTCTATGTCGCAAATTGTCACTCATTGACGGAGACGTTCATGTCGATCAGTGCTCGGTGCTTGGTGCGGCGTTCAGGAACGACTCTTCACTCTGCATTTCGCACTGCGAGGGCAGCGTTTTGAACGATCGCACCTCGCGACTTCAGTCCGTTGCAAACCGGGTGACCGGTAAAAGCACCGCTCCCGTCAGTCACAGAAGCGGTGCCGTCAGCAGAAATCGCCAGCGTTCGTTGGCTTTTAGGCACTGGGTCAGTTCGGCCAAGTGCCAGAGTTCTCCCCGGTGGACGCCCAACTTGAACAAGCAGAGTTCGTGCTGCGGAAGACCGGTGCCTCGGTGGTCTTCGGGTAACGGTTTGGCTACAGCTTTCGACGGCTAGGTTATCCGAGGTGATCGCGACCACGCCGATGGCGACGATCCAGTTCAGTAGCGGATTGTCGTGTCCGTCGAGGAGTGCGCACGAGGTGTTCAAACACTTATCCGGTTGGCCCGTCATCCGCAGGAGCATGCGCTACAACGCAGTCCATAGAAACCGCAAGTCACGATGTCGGGCAGGCCATGCGCAATTGCGATTACGGGCCGCCCGGGCGATCGGATTGCGTTTCTGCGGGATCGTGCTGTTGCCCACGCGGCTTGCAGGCTGTTGGTTCAAGATCCACCGACGCTTCGGACCCCCTGGTATGCTCGCTTCAGCGTGTTTTTACCATCGGGCATGCGTGAGGGTGAAGACTGTCTTGAGTCCGCGTTCCTCTTGCATTTTCGTGGATCTAACCCACCGATTCGGCGGGCGAGCCAGAATGGAAGACCATGTGTGAAAGTTAGTACTCAAGGTCACGATAAGAAATGAGCTTAAACTTTGGAATCAGGTCGTGAATCCGTCGCCGTTCAATCAGTCGGTTCTCTTCGGCAAAGTATGAAAGATAGTCGCTACCCGGGTGAGCAACCACTTCAAAAACCCCTCGCTTCGGGCACCTGCTCCCAGTCGACAAGTATCTGCAGAGCGATAGGTAAGAAAACACATGATTTACGGTCATAGTGCGGGGGGGAATAGCTTTCAAAAGGCAATTCCAAATTAGATTTGACACCTGCCTATCGAGGGGCGGCATTTTTTTTTCGAGGGAAGAATTGAAGAATCCGTAGAAAGTGATGGGTTTAACATCTCTGATTCTGATACGCTTAATGCCGAACTGCTTCTGAAGCCTCTTGATGATGGGCATGAATCGGTAATAATAGTGGACATGATTATGGCCATCAATGTGAGTTATTGAGATCTTGCAATCATAGAGCTTTGTTAACTGAAGACGCCACTCTTCATAGACGGCTTCGCTGGTTGAACGGTCAAAGCTCAATCGAGACGAGGAGTTCCATTTCGCGGCCCCAGTGAAACAACCGTTCTCGTCAGTAATTCCCGCATCGACGAGGACTGGAGACCTCGACAGACTCGAGAATTGTGTCAAGTTCAGGTGGGCACCGATGGATAGATCGTCGCAATCACGCACTACCTTCAATGCGTCTTCGAAGCCAGGCCCGTTCGGGAGAAGGCTCGCTGAAGAAATGAGACCGTCGCAAGCATAGCGACGAATTGCACCGTTGATTGGGAGGCTCTCTCCGAGGTCGTCGGCGTTAACTATGATTTTTAAATCGCAACCAGTTTTCTTACATGTATTAGTCATACGCACATACTGCGACAGCCCGATAAAAGGGCCGCGACTGCTTGTTTCGTCTTTCATTGCGCTGATCAAAAATTTACTACTTTGCTGAAACAAGTATGGCGGGAATGGGAAAGAGATTTGTTTCTGATGCCCAGTCGTGGCTATATCAAATCAGCGTCGAAATTGGGAAGCAACATGTTGTCACCCGTATCGTCGACGATGGCGATGACATTCTGAATCGCCTTGAGATTGTTGCGCAATTGGACATTGTCATCGCACACAAGCAGAATCCGCATCACCACGTGATCCGATGTGCCGAACTGTCGTACCACATCTCCTTCCACGTGCGACAAATGATGACCAACTACAGATCCTAGACTGAGAGCCTCGGATAGTCCATGTATTTTTTTGATCTTCCCCTCGCGAACTAGGAAATACAACATAGCTGCCGACTTATGTGCGAATGCGCCATCAATATTACGCACGATGCGAGAGTCTCCCATGCTTCCGGTTAAAGCAAAAGTGGTTAGCAACCGAGAAATATTTACACCGGTAATTGCCGCGACAATTCGCCAGTCTTGTGCCCCTCCCAAACGAAAAGATGGGTCGAAAAACCTGAATTTGTCGCCATCAACGAAACCATCGAATGACATTGGACCATTCTGTATTCCCAACTGCCGAATCATCCTGCGAACGTTCGAGTCAGCAGTATCTCGGTACAACTGGTAGTATTTCGAGGGGAAGACTTGAGCTCCAATATAGGCTCTTTTTCCATCGGCCGTGTAACACGTATACAGATCGGCCATCGACGTGAGAGAAATGACACCGTCAGCCACAAAGTACTTAATAACAACCTCTTGGCCGGATATAAATTTTTCGATCAGAATTCTCTTTCTTTCCGAGTTGGAAAACGCTTTGGCGATCGCCTGTGGGATTTCTGTGGGGTCGACGCAGATTGTTGACCCCTTGGATGCCCGACTATCTGCCGGTTTGATCACGATGGGAAACGTGATGTTTCCGACGCACTCCAGCGTAGAATCGGTACTGTATTCAGGAATTGTGTCCACTCCATTTTGGGAGCACGCCTTCTTGAAAAGATCCTTGTTCGTCATGACCTGAAACTGCTCTTGGGTGCCATAGCAGGGCAGTTCCAGGCGTTCGCAAATCTGCTGATAGGGTTTCTGGCCAGGATCAATACAATAGTTCATGACGCCATCTACGTTCCGTGTGCGACACAGCTCGACGATTCCATCGACGTCGGTGATGCTCAGCATGTGACTCTCGTCGGCAAGTCGTTTCGCAGGTGAGTCTTCGAGATAATCAGTTACGATCACATAAATCCCGCTTCTGACGGCATCTTCCACGATGTCGCATACTTGGGCGAATCCGCCGAGGACCAAGAGGACTTTTTTGTTATTGAGCACGTGGTACGATTCTCCAACTTGTACGGCATTGTCTCAGAGAGTCTAAATAGACTGATTACAACTAGACGCGATGACGACGGTGGATATCGAGGGTATCTCTAACTTTCGTTCTTTTTGCTCGCGATACCGTTACGGATTCCGAGCTGTTCCGTCGCGTGACCGACGTTTGCTTTCAAACAACAACGCTTCAAAACAGTACTCTCTTTGCGTACGATGGGCTTTGATGTTCTAGAGCAGATTACTCGTTGGTTGAGGAAGCAGGAACGAGCCTCCGAACAGGATCTCAATTTCCGGATGTAGGCAAATGCATCACATTTCCACTTAGAAGTGGGCGAGTGGTTTGTCCGGGAGTTGTATGTTCGGAACATTCGTCACGGCTTCTTCGGCTCGTTTCGCTGCCAGAACAGGCTCGCCTTGCTCGTCTACCACTTTTACTCCGCCGCCTTTGATATCGGTCTTCCAGAGGGTTGCCGCTGCAAACTCATCTCGACACTCCCATAGATACGGGACGGGCAGGAAACCGGCTGCAAAGACACGATAGAGATCCTCGGCATTGTACGGATCCGGGAACTCACGGTGAATGACCTGCAGGACGGCTTCGGCGTCGCGATAGAGTGCCTCGGTCCGCTCTGCGACCTCGGCAGATGTCCCCCGATCTAATCCCTGTCCGCGTTGTCGTTGGTGCCGATAGGCATGCAACGCGGCCCGTACGATTCGGATGCTCTCGTTGACTATCGGTGGATTTGCGAGGTGCGACGCCTCCGAATAGCTGACAACGTGGATAATCGGCGGACTGTTCGGGTCATCAGGTTCGATGTCATCCATCAGGGCGGTGACAGCCGCTAGTTGGGCCCGCGCTTCGTCGAGATCGGACGAGAAGTAATCCAATCCGGCTCGTGGTTGAAGTATCACGCGGAAGTCACTATCCTCCAGCGTGCGAACCAGGCGGAGCATCGCACGAGACTTGGCTAGGTCGGCAATGCCCAGCGTGTACTTGGGCGTGTTCAGCATGTTCTGTAGAATAAGCGTCTTGACGCCGCGTAGCTTGGCCGTCCGCGCGGCGAGATACGCCGACAGGACGTAGGTGACGTCGTCGCCGCCCCTGAACGAAAAATGATGCGGAATGTTCGGCTCGAACGGCTTTCCGGAAGCGGCGATGAAATCCAGTGTTGCCAAGTGTTCGCGAAGGTTCTCCAGCACAGTATTTGGTCCGCGCCCATCGATGAGACAGAACCACCAGAACGACAAGGCGTGCCAGGCGATATTCAGCGAGCGCTCGTGGATTCGGGCGAGTTCCGGCACGTTGCGGGTTCCCGCATAGGTCCGGACCAGCATCGGTCGGGCTTCGTCCCAGATCCTGCGGTATTCGGCCTCGGTCGCGATTGGGACGCCACCACCATTGGGTCGGTCGTCCCAAGGGCGGCCAAAATGGGATTGAGTTAACTGCGAGGTGCCGATGGACAGGACGTCCAACTCACCGGCCTGACGCAATTGACGCACCCAATCCTGGAACAGTTCCAGCGCCTTGGTTCGCTGCGGCAAGTAAGGGCCGACGTGGGCACGCATCAGCGGTAGGCGATTGTGAGCCTTGCAGTGGTCCAAGCGTTTTACGATGTCGTCGCGGGCTGTACCGTATTCGGGGTACCCCGATCGCTCTGGTGTTGACGTTCCCCAATGACGCCCCTCGGCGATCAGTTGCCGGCCGAATGTCAGACGCAGATCGTCATAGGCGGATTGCACTCGAATTGCGTGGGGGATTCTCGCCGCTGGGACGCCCAGCTTGGAGAGCGCGGCGAAGGGCGTTTCATCGCCGGAAAAAACGGGGACCGCGCCATGGTATTCCGCCTGGATTCGCCGACACGCCTCCGGCAACCCGGCAAAGTAAACGCCGCGAATCGGCCCGCCCGCCTCGGCAAGCAGTCCGTGATTCGCCAATAGCCAACGGAAACGCCCAAACAACTGCTGTGCCTGGTGCGGATCCAACCGGTGGCTGAAGCCCAGTCGAGTGACCCGGTTGGCGTCGATCCAGCGGCGCAGGATACAGATGTTCTCGATTTGGGAAATGGCGTTCAACGCCTCGGCTATCGTCCGCTCCCCGATGATCACTTCATACCCGCAGTCGCGCAGCAACTTGGCAATGCAGCTAATCCCCAAGGTGTGGGCATCCACGACGGGCCTTACCAGACCGACCACTTCGTTTTCCTGAAACGGAATCACGGTGCTTGCAGCTTACTGAACGGCCTTCAAGATCTCGGTGTGACGCCAACCCGCCATACCCAACCGCGCCAAAGTGCGCCCGCCGCTGTTCAGATCGCGACCGGCGAGCGCGCTGCCGAGGCGGATTAGGGATTTGATCAATGGCAGATCCAGTCCCGCCGCCTCGGCGAATGCACAATAGGGAACCAGGCCAGTTGGAATATCTTCTAAGAGATATCGGGAAGCGAGCGTTTGTGGGGCGGGAATGTCGTGGTACGCCGGGTTGCTGCGCATCAGGTCGCAGAGCGTTTGTCCGCGACTGTCGGGATAGGCTTTGCGAATCCAATCGGCAATGGGCAGAAGGTTCATCCCGTAGGCGCGCCCAAGTTCCAATCGCTCGTGGTCCAGCTGCAAGAGAAAATCGGCAATGGTTGGCGTCATGTCCTGGTAGAAAAAGAAGGGAACGCCGCGTTCGATCGTCGCCGCGTTGAAGATTACGACAGCGGTATGAAAAATGGCACCGATGTTTTCAAAGCTGGTGCGTAACACGTGCTCAGCCGGTTGCATGCACGGGAATAGAGCGTTCAGACGCTGCAGCGCAGCTTGGGTGTCGGTGGCAGGGAGCGCGGCCACGGGCACGAAGCTCTTCTCTCCAACGATCCGCACTCGACCGGGAGCTTCCAGGCGACAGGCATAAACCAGGGTCTGCGTCTCGGCAACCAGGATGGATCGTCGAAAGCCCACTTCCTCCAGCACTGCCCGAAACTCTAACGCGCCGCCTGTGCGTCCCGGATGAAGCAGCACCAATTGCCCGTCTTCCAGCAAGGGGGCGAGCGACATGGCGACCGCTCGATGAGCGTCAGCCGTAGTGACGATCATCAGTACCTCAGCTCCGCGCACAGTATCGCGCAAATCGCTCGTAACCAAGGCCAGTCGAGCGCGACCCGTGCGCACACCGGTCAATTCGATGAATGGCAACGATCGCAGCGGAGCGATCTGCGCCGGATTACAGTCGTGCAGGCGCACATCGCATCCGATCGACCCCAGATGTGCGGCAGTAGCCTGCCCCCCGTTGCCAGCACCGATTACGGCGATCTGTCTATGAAGTTGGTCGCACAATTGCTGTACCTCTCAAGACGCGGAAATCCGCAAGCCGCGCCCAGCTGGCGTTGGCATAACCCCGTCTCTGCACAAACTTCCCAATCTCAGGAGGATGTCGTCGTGTCGCCGTCTAAGTCGATTACATCACAGATCCGCTGGACATCCTCCAACGCCAATCCGTGATAAATGGGCAGGGTGATGATCTGGGCCGCGACGGTCCGTGCGACGGTTAGCGGATCTTGCAACGGGACATCTTGATAACATGCCATGTCGCAGATCAACGGGTAGAAGTAGCGACGAGCGACGATGTTGTATTGACGCAGCCGGGCGTACAGGTCATCGCGGGTTGCGCCGTAGGCCGACGGATCGATGGTAACCGGGAAATACGCGAAGGTGTTGCGGACGCTATCCGGAAGACTTGGGGGAAGTCGCAGCCCGGGAACCTGCCGCAACCGGCTGACGTACAGATCGTGAATCGCAGCACGGCTGGCGATGATCTCGTCGATCCGTTGCAACACCAGCTCACCCATCAGGGCTTGCAGTTCGTTCATCTTGGCATTCGTGCCGACCGCGATGACTTCGGTTTCGCCTCGAAAACCAAAGTTCTTGAGATCGTCAAACGTCCGCTTCAGCTCGGGATCCGCTACGACCAACATTCCCCCTTCGATCGAATGGTATAGTTTGGTCGCGTGGAAGCTGAACATGCTGACGTCGCCGTACTGCGCGATCGAGCGGCCGCCGACGTCGACTCCAAATGCATGGGCTGCGTCGTAGATCAACCGCAGGCTGTGCCGGCGAGCGATGTCGGCGAGAGCTTCCAAGTTGCACGGATAGCCGTAGACGTGAACGGCCAGGATGGCAGAGGTTCGCGGCGTGATGGCTGCCTCGACTTTGGCCGGATCGAGGGTGTAGTAGTCGGGCTCGATATCCACAAACACCGGCTGCAGTCGGTTGGCGTACAGTGCATGCGTGGTGGCGACAAAGGTGAATGGCGTCGTGATCACTTCGCCCGTGATCCCCAGACCTTGCAGGGCAATCTGCAAGGCCAGTGTGCCGTTGGAAAACAGGCACACGTTGGGGCTGCCTACAAAGTGTTCCAGCTTCTGTTGGTAGCGGCGTAGAACCGGCCCATTGTTCGTCAGCCACTGGCTGTCCCAGATCTCTCGTAGACCTTCGCAGAACTCGTCCAACGGGGGCAGGTACGGTCGCGTGACGTAGATGGGCTCGTCAAACGGTTCGAGCAATCTGGACGCGAGGGGATCATGCTTCATGGCAGCAGCACCGAACCCGTGCGTAGAAGCCGTGTCCGTTTCCTCGGACCGTATTCCTAAGCGATGCATCTGGCGTCGATGATCTGTGTTTCCTGGGAACGGAACACTGACTACTGACCATTGACCGTTAACTCCCTTAAATACTGCCCGTAGCCGTTGCGATACTGGTCGGCTAGTTTTAGGAGTTGTTCGGCGGTGATGAATTTCTTGCGGTAGGCGATCTCTTCCAAACAGGCTACTTTCAGCCCCTGCCGCTCTTCAATGGTCTGGACAAACACACTGGCTTGAGTCAACGCCGCGTGGGTACCAGTATCGAGCCAGGCGAAACCGCGGGAGAAGCATTGCACGTGTAACTGGCCACGGTGCAGGTATTCCAGGTTGACGTCCGTGATCTCGAGCTCGCCGCGCGGCGAGGGGTTCAAGTTGGCGGCGATTTCAACCACTTGGTTGTCGTAAAAATACAAGCCCGGAACTGCGAAATTGGATTTCGGTCGCTCGGGTTTCTCCTCCAGCGAGACGACTTTGCCCGCGGCGTCGAATTCCACCACGCCGTAGTGCCGCGGCTCTTTTACGGGGTAGCCAAAGATGGTCGCACCGACTTCACGAGCGACGCATTTGGCCAACATGCCTTGAAGACCCTGGCCGTAGAATACATTGTCGCCCAAGATCAAGGCCACGTGACCAGCGCCGACGAAGTGGCGGCCAATCAGGAAGGCTTGAGCCAATCCGCCCGGATTCGCTTGCACTGCGTACTCGATGCTGATACCCCACTGGCCGCCGTCGCCCAACAAACGGTGAAACGCCTCCAGGTCCTGCGGGGTGGTGATCAACAGGATCTCGCGAATCCCGGCCAGCATGAGCGTGGACAGCGGATAGTAGACCATCGGCTTGTCATGCACTGGCAACAACTGCTTGTTGACGGCGCGTGTGATCGGGTACAAGCGAGTGCCCGAGCCGCCGGCGAGGATGATGCCTTTTTTGAACATTAGGTGTTAGGTGAGAGGTGAGAGGTGAGAGGTGAGAGACGGGAAGAACCGCTCGTGAAAGATCGACCAGACGAATTCGCGGACAAGGCGGCACCCGCTGCGAACCAAGCGGACGCAGCTCCCCTGACACCTAACACCTCTCACCTCTCACCTAACCGCAGCGTGCGGCACTTTACGGATCTTGAAGTCTGGAGGCGATCTCACCAATTGTTTCTCGATCTGTTGTTGGATCTCGATCCACTGCCGTCGAAGCGGAGTGTGGCGGTATTATCCGACCAGATCATCCGCAGTTGCGGCTCGATTGGAGCCAACATTGCAGAAGGCTTTAATCGAAGCAAGAAAAAGTACCTGAGTGCCCTCGACATCGCCGTAGGCGAGGCCGCCGAATTGGAGAACTGGTTGTACAAGCTGCGAGATGCAGGCTTCATCACCAAAGACCCAGCGAACAAAAGGATACTCGAGTCGATCGAAATCCAAAAAATGCTCCACGGCCTAATCCGCGCCATCGACCAGTCCCCATCCTAACCCCACCCGTCCTCTCTCTCACCTAACACCTCTCACCTCTCACCTAAATGACGCACGTCTTCGTCTCCGGCTGTTACGACATCCTGCACGCGGGTCACGTCCAGTTCTTCCGCGAAGCGCGGGCGTTGGGCGACCAGCTGACGGTCTGTTTCGCCTCGGCGGACGTGCTGTGGAACCACAAGCAGCGGCGCAGTTCGCTGCCGGACGAGCACAAGGCGGCCATTTTGGCCTCGCTGACGATGGTGGATCGCGTGGTGATGGGCACGGGTACCAAGCAGGGCTTGGACTTCGAAGAGCACTTCCTGCGGCTGCGGCCGGACGTGCTGGCCGTGACCGAAGACGACCAGTACGCCGATTTGAAGCGGGCGTTATGTGCCCAGGTGGGTGCCCGGTACCACGTATTGGAAAAGACGCCGCCCGAGTGTGCTCCCGTATCGACCACCCAGGTCGTGCGACTGATTCGAGCGCCCAAAGAAGCTCCGTTGCGAGTCGACTTTGGCGGCGGCTGGCTCGATGTACCTCGGTTTGCCCGGCCGGGTGCGTACATTGTAAACTGTGCCATTTCGCCGCTGGTTTCGTTGCGGGACTGGCCGTATCGAGCCCGAGCCGGTTTGGGCGGCAGCGGAGCGTACGCGATGTTGCGAGGCGACGACAGCGTCAGTTCCGAGTTGAATCTGGGGGTTGGCTGGCAGGACCCGGCGATCGTGTTCGAGTCCGGGCTGTGTGTCTGGAAGAGCGGCTCGCGGCCGCAGTTGGAGTTGAAGCGCGACGGGCAGATGTTAGCCGGCCGGATGGCCTTGTTATGGACCGGCGCGCCGCACGACACGCCTGGGGTGGCCAACCTGGATCGCGATTACGACCTGATCGAGCGGGCGGGCCGCCTGGCCCGCGAGGGCGTCGTGCATGAGGACCTCGAACGGTTGGCAGAAGGTGTCCGGACCTCGTATGAAATGCAATTAGGCGAAGGCATGACGCCATTGCCCGACGTGCCGGGCGCCCTAGCCAAGAAATACTGCGGCGGCGGCTGGGGCGGCTACGCCGTGTATTTGTTCCAGGCTCAAGAAGCCCGCGATCAATTTGTCGACCAGCCTGGCGGCGTGCGCATCGAACCGTACCTAAGAAACTGTTGTGAAGATTGTTCGTAGTTCCTGGTTCTTCGTTCCAGGTTCGAGGTGCTTAACGCCGCGCCCAGATTGAAACGACAAACAAAGAACAAAACAGTTCCTCGTTCGTCCTGCCTGGTTGGAACCACGAACGCACGAACCACGAACAAAGAACCACGAACAAAGAACCACGAACCAAGCACAAAGAACTGTCCCCTGACACCTCTCACCTAACACCTCTCACCTAACACCTCCCCAAATCGCGATTGACATTCTAAGCCATCGGCGTAAACTGGGCGGAACGTCGGGGGGAAACGGAACAGTCCCTTGACGTGTGCGAGTCGTCGAAGAGGCCTTTTCGATGACGACGTCCGAAGAAACTAGGAAGCCTGGAAGGTTCAAGCAAGCCGGGCAAAGAAGCCGCTGTGGTGGCAATTGCGTCAGGCGGTCGGCCGTAGATCGGCGGCGTTGCGAGCCGGCTCCAGCCGTTTCGACCCAGCGCGTATCCGACTGACCAGCATGGCGACGCAAGTATCGCCGCTTGGCGGCCGATCATTAGTTAACATAGGGAAGCCTGGAAGACTTTAGAGCCTGCTTCATCCACTCAGGAACAATACCTGTGTGGCTGTCTCGGGTGTGACAGTCTCTTTCAAGAGCGACGGGGGAGGTCTGCCACCCAAGGGAACGGAGTGCGCGCCGGCGGAGGCAGGGGACAGGAGTCAGCAAGAAGATCAGGGGTCAGGGGACAGAAGACAGGCGTCAGGAAGAAGCCCCAAAAGGCAGGTGGCAGTTGGGCGTCCAATCGGTGAAACAGCTGACGGTTTACCAGAAGGCTTACGCCGTCGCGATTGAGGTCTTCCAGTTGAGCAAGACCTTCCCACCTGACGAGCGATACAGCTTAACCAGCCAAATCCGCCGGTCTTCGAGATCGGTGTGTCTGAATCTTCGAGAAGCATGGCTTCCTGCTCGTAGAGCTGCGAATGTTTGTTGTATACGCGATTGAAAGCTGTTCCAGCGGCCGGGTTTATATCGGCCAGACCGGGGATTTATGTGAAAGGCTGAACGCTCACAACAATGGACATGTTCAGTCCACGGCTGACGACAAGCCATGGCGTTTTATCGCCCTGCAAGAGTTCGGCACGCGGGATGAAGCACGCTGGTGTGAACGAGAATTAAAGAAGTCTCGAGGAAGACGTCTGAAATGGATTGAGCGGTACCGCGTCTGACTCGCATACAGCTCGGAGAGGCGAAACGGCGGTATCCGGCCCATTTCACCAGCAAGTTGACAGATTGCGACGGAGAGAACAGCGAGACCGATTCCGCTCTGGATTTCGCCAAAGACTGCGGTTACATCACCCCAGAGCAACATTCGGACCTAACCGCCAAGTGTGCCGAGATCGGACGAATGCTAGGCGCGATGATCAACAACCCAGACCCGTTCCTCCTGACCCCTGACTCCTGACTCCTGCCCCCTGACCCCTGCCAATGCCCATCGACCACGATCAGATCTTCAAGCAGCTGATTGAAGCGTTTTTTCGCGAGTTCCTGGAGTTGTTCTGTCCGGCCGAGGCGAAATGGATCGACTTCGGCCAAGTTGAGTTTCTTCGCGAGGAGCATTTCACCGACATACCGCGTGGCGAGCGCAGACAGCTGGATCTGGTTGCCAGGGTCGGGCTGAAAGCAGGCGGGCAGAAGTTCGTCTTGGTGCATACCGAGTTCGAGTCCGAGAAGGAACCGGATTTCCCGCGGCGGATGTTCCGGTACTATTGCCAGTTATTCCTGCGTCACGACACCGACATCGTGCCGATTGTGGTTTTCACGGACGACGCTCGCTGGAAGAAGCCGGTGCCGGACCATTTTGAACTGGGGGTGGCCGGCAAGACGTTTGTACAGTTCGATTACCACTTGATCAAACTGAAAGCCCTGGACTACCGCCAGTTCCTCGATTCCAACAATCCGCTGGCCTTTGCCCTGATGGCGAAGATGGGCTACAATCGACGGGAGCGGGTGCGGTTGAAAGCAGATTTTCTGCGACTGATCCTGGCGTCTCCGGTCGATTCGGCTCGACGAAGTCTGCTGGTGGAGTTTGTGGAAACATACCTGCCGTTAGCCGGTCGCGAGCAAACAGAATTCCAGCAGATCGTGGCAAACGATCAACAATATGCAAAGGTGGATCAGATGATTACGGTATACGAAAAGCAGGGAATCCGAAAGGGCAAACAGGAGGGCAAACAGGAGGGCAAACAGGAGGGCAAACAGGAAGATCTGATCCTGTTATTGGAGAAGAAGTTCGGGAAGGTCAACGCGGCCTTACGGCGGAAGATTCGTCAAATTGATTCCCCCAAAAAACTGGAAGCACTGTTGCTGGCCGTGCTGGACGCCAATTCACTGGAAGATCTCCCGTTCTGACCAGCCGGTACGGAGGTGGGGAGCTGGAGTGGTGCTTGGTTCGTGGTGCTTGGTTCGTGGTGCGTTGTGCTTGGTGCGTTGTGCTTGGTTCGTGGTGCGTGGTGACCTTGGTTCGTGGTGCGTGGTGACCTTGGTTCGAAATCTCTGGGCTATTCCCTGTTTGTTCGTTAGTCCTTGGCCTCAAGACCTCTGAAATCACGACTCCCATGCACGATTCGCGCGACCTCGATACCATTCTTGATGGGACGAAAAAACACGACGTAGTTCCCGACGCTGAAAGAACGACAGCCGGGCACACCAAATCCAGGTCTTTCTTCGCCTGCCACGGGATGGCTGGCAATCGCATCGCATTTCTGACGGATCGTTTGCACCCAACGCCGCGCCGCCTGTGGCTTGTCGCGAGCGATGTACGCTGCGATGTCAACAAGATCCTCGTCCGCGGCGGGTGAGTAGATTACTGTCGGCATTGGGCCCTAGCGGACAGTGTTCACCTAGCTTTTGTTCACCGAGCTTTCGATTTCCCTAATTCGCTCTTCCGCTCGCGCGTAGACCGCGTCCGCCGGAATTCCCAACCCCGCATCAAGCTGATTAAACCCCACGCGAACCTCTTGACGTAATCCCTCGCGGGCTTGCAGAAGACGCAAGCCTTCTGCCACCACGTCGCTTTCGCTGACGAATCGCCTTTCCGCTACCATCCGTTGCACGAAGGCCGCAAAGTCAATTGGGATATCCGTGACCATCACACTGTCCCCGTTAAGGTA
>Ga0351972_10230_pt1 | contig 21231 bp, 13 predicted proteins | sample TotcelHFGM3001N9_FD_206747 | JGI IMG/M metagenome (GOLD analysis project Ga0351972, IMG submission 206747) | Enriched cells from coal bed in the Powder River Basin, Montana, United States - Total cells FGM rep2 HSBNCT.FGM.300.1.N9 ...
GGGCACCGGCGGACACCTGTTCCCCGGCATTGCCGTGGCGCGAGAGTTTGTGGTGCCCCACCAGGCCGCGGTCACCTTCCTCACCACCCCCAAGGCGGTCACCACCCAGATCCTGGAACGCCACGGCCTCGCCTGGGAGGCCGTCTTCACCGGCGCATTGAAAGGCCAAGGTCTCTTGAAACGGGGCCGCACCCTGATGGGTTTGCCCGGGGCGGTGCTGGCGGCCCGGGCCCGGCTGCAAGCCCTTAACCCCCACCTGGTTCTGGGTATGGGGGGCCATGCCGCCGGGCCCGCGGGCGTGGCGGCATGGCTTTTAGGGATTCCCCTGGCGCTGCACGAACAGAATGCCATTCCCGGGGCCACTAACCGATATTTGTCCCGGATAGCCGCCAAAATCTTCGTGTCCTTTCCCGCCTGCGGGGATTTTTTCCCGGCCGGGCGCTGGCTCTGGACCGGCAACCCCATCCGGCCGGAGTTTTTCGAGCCTGCCCCGCCCCGGGACGACTCGCCCTTCACGGTCCTGATCACCGGCGGCAGCCAGGGGGCCCACGCCCTCAATATAGCGGTGCTGGCGGCACTGCCGGGGTTGGAAGGGTTAGAAGACCGTCTGGCCTTTCTCCACCTCACCGGCGAGGCCGACCGGGAGGCGGTGGCCGCGGGCTACCGGGAACACGGCTTTGCTCATGAAGTGGCGGCCTTCAGCCAGGAGATGCCGTCCCTGATGCGCCGGGCGCACCTGGTGGTCTGCCGGGCCGGGGCCTCCACCCTGGCGGAACTCGCCGCGGTGGGCCGGGCCGCCATCCTGGTGCCCTACCCCTTCGCGGCCAACAATCACCAGGAGTTCAACGCCCGCTTCCTCGCCGAGGCCGGGGCCGGGGAAATAATTCTGAATAAAGATTTTACCGCAGAGACTTTCGCTGATAAGATTAATCATTTCCTCACCGCACCCGAACATCTGGCCAATATGGAAGCCGCCAGCCGCCAACTCGCGAAGCCGGAAGCGGCGAGGGAGATTGTGGCGGGGTGTTTGGAGTTGATCGAAAAACCGGTGCGCAATGCGCACCCTACGTAAACTACAAAAACAGGGATGTCTTAGACAGCGACTGAAAACAAGCAAAAGTGTAGGGTGCGCATTGCGCACCATCTTTTGAGGGCCGTAGCCCATGCCAAGGTATTTGCGGCCAAAGACGGCGGGTGGCACATTCTTCTTCACGGTGGTGACATTTGACCGAAGAAAGATTCTTACCCTGGATATCAGCAGGCCAATATTATCTAACGCAATTGCGGAGGTTCAGACCCAATACCCCTTTTCCCTAGAAGCCTGGGTCCTCCTCCCGGATCATATACATGCCATTTGGACCTTACCGGATGGGGATACGGACTATTCCAAACGCTGGGGATTAATAAAAGCTAAGTTTTCCAAAGAGGGAAAGCCATTTTTTCATGCGCAACAATCGGTTAATCCATCCCGGGTTAAACGCCGCGAAACAACCATCTGGCAACGACGATTCTGGGAGCATGGCATCAGAGACGATGAGGATTTTCAGAGGCATATAGATTACATCCATTATAACCCGGTGAAACATGGGCTGGTTAATCGCGTCAGGGATTGGCCTCATTCCAGCTTTCATCGGTTTGTCAGGGAAGGATTATATCCTGAACCTTGGGGAGAAGGCGTGGCTTTTGACCAAGACGATTCCTTTGGAGAATAAAATGGTGCGCAGTGCGCACCCTACACGGCCCCATATTTATGAGACTGTCCACAGGGTGAAAATTTCGAGTGGGCCATACATAATTTTAGAACCGTTAAGGAATTGATAGGAAATACCCAATTTACAAATGATTAAGAAGGATACGGCGATTATGGATTCGAATAGTTTAGAAAATATATTTAAAGCAAATATGTGGATCATCAATCAACTTTATAAGCTATTGGTGCTTATTGTCTTTATTGGTGGGCCATTAACGGCCCTCTTCGTCCTTTTACTGACTTTTACCAGCCCAAATACAACCATTTTTACCTCAGTTATTATATTGTTGAGTTTGGTGGTTTCATTCAAATTAGGTCCATCGCCATTCTTTTTGGTAAATTGTTCCTGGATTTATTTTTGGTTTGACAAATGTGGTATCTGGCTTATCCTTGTATCTTATTTATTAGCAGCAACAATATTAGGACTACAGTTGGCCGCCGATAAAATATTAACCCCTGGCAATGAGTAACGATGCGTGCGCACCGTGCATCATATAATATGAATTTTAAATCAATGCGGACTAATGAATGGTGGCAACAATATTAACTTCAAAACCCAAATACCACTTCATCGGCGTTGGCGGCATCGGCATGAGCGGCCTGGCGGAGCTGTTGGTGCGCCAGGGGGTGAGCGTCAGCGGCTCGGACCTGGCCGAAGGCGCTATCACCCGCCGGCTGGCGGAGCTGGGGGTGTGCGTCCACCTGGGCCACCGGGCCGAAAACCTGGGCGGCGCCGGCGTCGTGGTCCACTCCACTGCGGTGAAAGAGGACAACCCGGAGTTAGCCGCGGCCCGGGGCCGGGGGCTTAAGGTGCTGCGCCGGGGGGAATTGTTAGCCGAGCTGATGAAAAATCATACCCAGGTGGCGGTTACCGGCATGCACGGCAAGACCTCCACTACCGCCATGACCGCAGCGGTGCTCCGGGCCGGAAATCTCGACCCTACGGTGGTGGTGGGCTCGGTCTGGGATGGGGTGGGGTCCAACGCCGTCCTGGGCCGGGGCGAGGTTTTCGTGGCCGAGTCCGACGAATCCGACGGCTCCTTTGCGCTGCTCTCCCCCGAGATCACCATCATCACCAACCTCGACCGGGAGCATCTGGACTACTACCGCGACCTGGCCCACGTACAAGAGATGTTCGCGGCGTATTTAGAGCGGCTGCCGGATGGGGCCAGGGTCATCGCCTGCGCCGACGACCCGCACCTGGCCCCGATCCTCGCCGACTGCCCCCGGGAGCTGGTCACCTACAGCCTGAAGCCGGGGAGGGCCGATTTTTATGCCACCGATCTGACGCCCCAGGGGTTGGGATACCGTTTTCGCCTGTGGCGCCGGGGCGAGGCCTTGGGGACCGTCACCCTGCCCCTGGCGGGGTCGCATTACGTCTTGAACGCCATGGCCGCCTGTGCCGTGGGGAGCCTTTTGGGCCTGGAATTCCCGGCCTGGCAGCAGGGGCTTGCCGGCCTGGGGCAGATCCACCGCCGCTGCCAGGTCAAGGGTGAAGCCCGGGACATCCTGGTGATCGACGATTACGGCCACCACCCCGCGGAGATTCGCGCCACGCTTACCGGCCTGGCCCAGGCCTTTCCCGAGCGCCGCCTGGTGGTGGCCTTCCAGCCCCACCGCTACAGCCGCACCCGGGCCCTGCTGCCGGAATTTTTCCCCGTGTTCGATCAGGCCCAGATGGTCTTCATCACCGAGATCTACGGCGCCGGCGAGCCCCGTCCCAATGGTCTCTCCGGCCGGGCCGTCTACGACGGCGTCTGTGGCGCCGGCCACCCCGGAGTTTATTTTATTGAAGAAAATGCCGGGAAGGCGGAATTTATCCTTGATCACCTTGATGCCGGCGACCTGGTCCTTACCCTGGGGGCCGGAGACATCTGGAAGACCGGCGAAGACCTGCTGGCCCGTCTGCAACTTCAGGCGGCGCCCGGCAAAGCGAGGCGCACATGAAGAAAAAACCCGCGCCGCGGCCCTCCCGCCTCGTCACCCAGCAGCCGACCCGCAAGAACCGGCTTCTCCCTCAGAAGCCCCAAAAAAAGACCCGACTCTTCTCCCGGGGGCGCTCCCAGAACAGTTACCGCCGCAACCGTCCCAAGGGGGAGTTACGGAAAATCTGGCTCCGGCGTTTGGGCTACGCCTTCGGGGCCTTGTCTCTGGCCGGTCTTTGCCTGGGTTTGGTGCTCCTTTACCATCAACTCTTGACCTGTAACCTGTTTTGCATTAAAGATATCAACAATATCGAGATCGAGGGGGCCAAACGTCTGTCCCGCAGCCTGGTGCTGGAACAGGCCAAGGTGGGTTCTGAGGCCAGTCTCCTGGCCATCCGGCCGGGGCAGGTGGAGCGGGCCCTGATGACCCATCCCTGGATCGCCAAGGCCGAAGTGTCCAGGAAGTGGCCCCAAAGCCTCCACCTCAAGATCCAGGAACGGGATCCGGTGGCCCTGATTCAGTTTGGCGAAGAGTTGTTGTACATGGATCGCCAGGGGATGATCTTCAAACCCCTGTCCCCCGGAGATCCCCACAATTTCCCCGTCATTACGGGTCTGACCCCGGAACAGTTCCGGCATCCGGCCGGGGACCTGCCCCAGATAATGACCCAGACCTTCCAATTGATGGACGTGCTGAAAAAAACTTCGCCTCCGCTTAATCTGGAGAATATCTCCGAGATTCACGTTGACCTGGAGCGGGGATTCACCCTTTATGCCAATGGCGTGGGGGTGGGTCTGGACCTCGGTCTCCAGGAGTATCCGGAGAAATTGCAAAAATTTACCCAGTTGTGGCCCGTATTAGTGCAAAAGGGATTATTGTCCAAAATTAACCGTATCAACCTCAACTATCCCCGCCGGGCGCTCGTCACCCTGAAGGGGATGGAAGCAAACCCATAGGATAGAATCGTGCCTCAAGATCTCATCGTCGGTTTGGACATCGGTACCACCAAGATTTGCGCCGTGGTGGGGGAAGTGCGGGACCAGCAATTGGACATCGTGGGCCTGGGCTCGGCGCCCACCGGTGGCGGACTGCGCAAAGGGGTGGTGGTAAATATTGAAAACACCGTCAAGGCCATCCGTCGCGCCGTGGAAGAAGCTGAAACCATGGCCGGGTGCGAAATCCGCTCGGTGTACGCCGGGGTCGGCGGCGGCCAGACCAAGGTCATCCACAGCCAGGGCATCATCGCCATCAAGGACCGCGAGGTGACCCCGGCGGACATGGACCGGGTCATCGATACCGCCCGCACCGTGGCCATCCCCTCGGACCGGGAGGTCATCCATACCCTGGTGCAGGAATTCTTGATAGACGGGCAAGACGGCATCAAGGATCCGGTCGGCATCCACGGGGTGCGCCTGGAGTGCAAGGTCCACATCGTCACCGGGGCTGTCCCGGCGCTCAATAATATTCTCCGGTGCGCCAACCGGGCCAGCCTGGAAGTGAACGGCATCGTCCTCCAAAGCCTGGCCGCCGGGGAAGCGGTCCTCACCGACGAAGAAAAAGAACTGGGCGTGGCCCTCATCGACTTCGGCGGCGGGGTCACCAACCTGGCCATCTTTGCCGAAAACGCCCTGCGGCACAACTTCGTCCTGCCGGTGGGCGGCAACAACCTGACCAACGACATTGCCGTGGGGTTGCCCACCTCCCTGACCCATGCCGAGGAACTCAAGAAACATTACGGCGCCTGTCTCAATGCCCTGACCGACCCGGATGAACTCATCGAGGTCGCTGGCCTCACCGGCCGTGATTCCCAGACCATGCCCCGCAGCCGCCTGGCGGATATCATCCACATGCGGGTGGCGGAAATCTTGACTCTGCTGAGCAAAGAGATCCAGCGGGCCCGGTTCAACCATCCCCTCCACTCCGGCGCGGTTCTGGTGGGCGGCACGGCCCTGGTGGACGGCCTGATGGAGCTGGCCGGCGAAACCTTTAACATGCACACCCGGATCGGCTATCCCATGGGGGTCAGCGGCCTCATCGACGTCATCCACGATCCGTCCTACGCCACCGCCGTGGGACTGGCCCTGTACGGTTTCCGGGGTCAACAAAAATCTCAGAGCGGCTCCGGCGGTTGGGGTTCCAGCGGCCGCGACCGGCGGCACTCCTCAGGCGGCGGCTTCATGGCCAAGATTAAAAAATGGTTCCGCGAAGTGGTATGATGGCGCGAAACGTGCTATCATGTTTTTTGAGGGGGTAACATATGAAAATACAATTAGTCCCCAACGAATTGTCTGCTAAGATCAAGGTCTTAGGAGTCGGCGGCGCCGGCGGCAACGCCATCAATGATATGATTTCCTCCCAGATGGTAGGGGTCGATTTTATCGCGGCCAACACCGATGCTCAGGCCCTGGAGCGGAGCCTGGCCCCGGTCAAGATCCAGTTGGGTCCCGATGTGACCCGGGGTCTGGGAGCCGGAGGCGATCCCGAAGTGGGCCGTAACGCCGCCCTGGAAGAGGCCGAGCACCTCAAGCAAGTCCTCCAGGGAGCCGACATGGTGTTCATCGCCGCGGGCATGGGCGGCGGCACCGGTACCGGCGGGGCCCCGGTGGTGGCCGAACTCAGCAAGGAACTGGGGGCCCTGACCGTGGCCGTGGTGAGCAAGCCCTTCGAATTCGAAGGCAAGATGAAGCGGCGCCTGGCCGACAACGGCATCGAAGAACTGCGCAAGGTGGTGGACACCATCATCACCATCCCCAACGACCGCCTCTTCTCCCTGAGCTCCAAGAACTCCCGCATCAAGGACGTCTTCGGCATGGCTAATGAAGTCCTGGGCTTCGCGGTGCGGGGGATTTCCGACCTCATTATGGTACCCGGCTTTATCAACGTCGATTTTGCCGATGTGCGCACGGTCATGAAAGAACGGGGCATGGCCCTCATGGGCACCGGCATCGCCAGCGGCGGCAACCGGGCCGCCGACGCCGCCCACAAGGCCATCTCCAGCCCCCTCCTGGAAGACATCTCCATCCGCGGCGCCCGGGGCATCCTCATCAACATCACCTCGGCCCCCGACATCTCCATGGAAGAACTGAAGGAGATCTGCGGCATCGTCCAGGAAGAAGCCCACGAAGAGGCCATCATCAAGTGGGGCCTGGTGTGGGACGAAAGCCTGGCCGAAGAGATCCGGGTGACGGTCATCGCCACCGGCATCGGCAAACGCCTGGAAGCCGAACGGGCCGCCTGGTCCCAGGCGTCGGCTGCGGGCACCCCGCCGGAGGACCTGGAGATTCCGACGATTTTACGGAACGAACCGCCCCCCGCCCGGGGCGCCGAAGCCGCCAAGAATGGCGCCAAGAAACCCCTGGGGGTGGTGATTCAAAAGAAATTTATCGTCCACCCCGACCTGGCGTACGAGGAAAATGAACTGGACACCCCGCCGTTCCTGAGGAAGGCGGATTAAAAGCGGGTTCTGGGTTTTAGGTTCTGGGTTTTAGGCGGGGGCGTGAATGGTCACGCCCCGCTTTTTTTCAGGAGTACTTATAGCGTTTGCCATAAATTCCTTCCGTTTGGAATTTATGGCAAACGCTATAAAGGAGCCAGCCAATCCCGTCATAAAATAATACTCTGATACCAAGTTGCTGTCATAGAAGTAAAATTATCTGTTGTAGGGGAGCACCCATGTAGCTCCCGGCACCAGGGCGGACACACGGGTCCGCCCCTACAAAAATACCTCTTTGACGGCAACTTGGTATTAGACTGGCAGGCAGTCCCGCCCCGGGCGCTTCAGATCAGAGGGCGGCGACTTTGCCATCCTCGACCACGTATCCCAGGGTTTTGAGGATGGCGGCCTGTTGGTCGTTGACTTCCTCGAGGACTCGTTTCAGCTTGCCTTCGGGATCCTTGGCGTAAATGGCGGTCCGCAATTCCCGCAACTCCTCCATGGCCTCGTTAGGGGTCATGTTGATACCCGCGGCAGCCAGCCGCTGACTGAGCAGCGTGAGGTAATTGAGCGCCGCCACACAGACAAACAGGTGAACCCGGATTTTCGAATCGGTCCAGTGGTATAAAGGCAGCAAGGCTTTTTGGAAAAGACTGCGGTTATCCTTGGCGATCCCGTAAGGCCGGTTCCCATTGGCGCTTTTGGCATCGCCCAATTCGGGTCCCAGGACTGCCCGGGTCACGCAGGTGTCATAAATCTCCTCCACCGCCCAATCGTCGCGATCGGTGATGAGGATATTCTTCCCAAAGTGGCGTACAACGCCGGCCATCTGGCGATGATTCAGCTGGAACTCGAGGCGGAACTGACCTTTTTCCCGCACGAAATTCAACTGGAAGAGGTCCGGACTGATCTTGAGGCGCAGGCAGAGTTGCGCCAGGTGAGTCTTGACGGACTCGACGGCTTTGGTCTGGTCGGCTTCCTGGGCCTGGCGCTGTGCCAACGCCAGGATCTCCTTGCGCACTCTTTGCACCTTCTTTCCCAAGTCTTGATAGCTCTTATGAAAACTCTTGGGGTCAAAGGTGATGACTACCCGGCGAGGCTGGTTCCAAAAGGTGGCCTTGGTTTCATAAAAAAGGATCTTCTCATCTTCCTTGGCGACGGGAGAGAGCTGAGCGCCGCGATTGCCAGGGAGGGGCCGGAAATCCTTCAAGGAGATTTCCGTCAACTCGGGGGCAAAATCAGGGGGGTAGGAAACAATGAAATGCATGCCGTCTTTGGCGTCGATTTGCTCGATAATGGGAGCGGCATCCATGTCTTGATTCACCAGCAAGGTAACATCTTCAATCGCCACACCCAGATTGGAGACTTTGCTCAGGAGATGTTCCAGGTGATCATAGAAACCGGTGACGGGCACACCGCCGGAAAAACTCTGGTAATATAATGGGATCCCATGGCTCCATTCGGTTATCAGGGCCAATCCTAACTTCTGCTGGGCCAGGTGTTCCGCCAGGAAATCCTGATCCGGCTGGGGCATGCCGGCAAAAACCGACGGCTTGGGGGGCGCGGAGATATCGGCGGTCTCAATGACCAGCCGATGTTTCTGATCCGGCAGGAGGGCGTGGATCTTTTTGAAAAAGGTCGTCTTGATTTTCTCCAGGTCGGCATCACTGATCCGATCCCAGTGGTTCCAGAAATTTTGGGAGTTCAAAGATTCCAGCCTCAAGGGACGAATTCTCTGAATATCCGTGGTTTCGTACCAGGTCGCCAATTGTCTTTTACTGGTGGGGGCGATGGCCCGGTTCAGGGCGGCATAGAAGACCAGTTCTCCCAGAGAAGGCCCCCGCACCCGTTTTTTGGGTGGCAGGATCTCATTAATCATGCCGGCCAGATCCACCTCTCGATCGAGTTCGTTGAGGGCGAAAACCGACCCGAATTCTTTGGGCGAGAACCCGCCTTTTCCCAAAGCCGCCTCAACTTTATCGGCGGTGCCCAGGTACACCTGGTTAATGGTGGTGGGCTTGCCATAGACCCGCTGGGTTTCCCGAATATAGAAATATTCGTGACCTTTTTTCAGTTTTTTGTATAAATGTGCCATAGTTATTCCGTTTCTTTAAAATATTAAGTTACTGTTTAAACTAAACATGGGCTAACCATACCAAATTTATCTTAAAAAAGAAAATGAGGTAAAGTACTCTATTTTATAGAGCAAAGTACTCTTTTTGCCGCCTTCCTGGCTGGATTTATTACTCTATTCTGGTCTAGGGGGACTACGGCAGAGATTAGGATGCGGCAGTGACCGTATAACCTTTGCGGATGGCGTACCGCACCAGGTCGGTATTTTTCTTGAGGTTAAGTTTCTTCATGATTTTCGTTCGATGATTTTGAATGGTGCGGAAACTGAGAAACAGGGTTTCCGCAATTTCCTTGCTCGATTTGCCCTCGGCGATCATCTTGATGATCTGAATTTCCCGAGGCGAGAGGGAATCGGACGGTTCGGCGTGGCGCCGGCCCTGGACATAGAGGTCTACGAGGTCACTGGAAAGCAGCGGGGACACGTAGATCATCCCTTGCCTGATCTTGTCGATGGCGTTGAGGAGTTCTTTGGGAGCATCCTCTTTTAACAAGTAGCCGTCAACTCCGGCCGATATAGCATTATTCAGATATTCTTTCTTTTTGTGCATGGTCAGGATCAGCACCTTGACGGCCGGGTAGGTCTTCTTAATCTCTCGCGTGGCTTCTATCCCCGGGAGAGACGGCATGGAGATGTCGAGGATCACCATATCCACCGCCAGGCCCTTGAGCAATTCCAGCAGTTGGAGGCCGTCCCCCACCTCGCCCACGACGTGCAGTCCCGGTAAGGCCTCAATGATTTTCTTAATCCCCTCGCGCACCAGGACGTGATCTTCGGCCAAGACAATTTTATACATCATCATTTCCCGCGTTTGGCTGTTGGAATGGAAAACTCAATGGTGGTGCCCCGGCCCTTCCGGCTCGAGAGCTGGAGCGAGCCCCGGGCCATGAGGGCCCTTTCATTCATGGCGGTCAAACCCAGGCTCTTTTGGGCAACTTTGCCGGACATGGCCTGCTGCACATTAAATCCCCGGCCATTATCCCGGATCACAAAGGATACCTTGCCGTCCTCCCGGGTAACGTTCACCGAGACCAGGCTGGCCCGGGCATGCTTGACCACATTCGTCAAGGATTCTTGAAAAATGCGATAAATGTTGATCTGGATTTCCGGTGTAAAAAGATTATCGATTTCGTCCATCACCACCGCGCTTTCCATATGATGATTGCGGCAGGTCTCGTCCACCAAATACCCCAGCGCCGCAGAGAGGCCCAGATCTTCCAAACTCGAGGGACTCAGGTCCCAGGACAGCCGGCGGACATTTTCAATGACCGTATCGATATAAGACAGCATGTGTTCGCAATTCGCCTTCAGATGGTGCTGATCCGGGGCCAGCTGGTCCTCAATGGCCACCAGATTGATTTTTAGAACCGTCAGGGCCTGACCCAGTTCGTCATGCAATTCCCTGGCGACCCGCCGGCGCTCCTTTTCCTGGATGCTCAGGAGTTGAGACGCCAGCCGCCGCAGTTCCTGCTCCGACTCCTTCAGGGCCTCCTCGGCCCGCCGCTGCTCGGCCCGGCCCCGCAAGGACATAATACCATAAGCCAAATCGTTGGCCAGGCCTAGAAGCAAGTTGATCTCCTCATCGTTAAAGGCATCGGGGTCCGTCGCATAGATGGTCAGGGCCCCAAAGGGAATCAACGGGAGGCCCAGGACTGAACGAAAATTGCGTTTATGCGCTTCGGCGCGCCAGGGGTCGAAATTGCGATCCTTGAGGGTGTCCCGGACAACCACCGGTTCACCCGACCGGATGGCCGTACCCACCGGCCCGCGGCCCCGGGCTTTATCGGCCCAGGTGATGTTGAGTTGTTCCACATACCCCTCATCGAACCCGGTGTGGGCCACCGGCCGTACCGATTTGTGGGCATCAGCCTCGGCATAGCCCACCCAGGCCATGCGATACCCACCTACCTCGACGATAATCCGGCAGACCTCGTGCAATAATTCCATCTCGTCGGTGGCGCGAATCAAGGCCTGGTGACATTCGGTGATGGCCTTGAGGGCGCGGCTCGCTTGCTTTAGCGTTGCCGCCATCCGCTTGCGTTCCGTGATGTCCTCGATGATACCCATATTGCCCATCAAGGCGCCGGCGCCATCATGGAGCGGAGCGGTCGACAGGCTGACCTCGATCACGGAGCCGTCCCGCCGCTGCCGGCGCACCTCCTGGCCCAGCAGGGCAGTGCCCTGAAAATTACTTTGCCGCAGCGCGTTAAAGGCCTGCTCTTCTTCTTTGGGGATAGTAGGCAAGGCCCCCCCCATGACTTCATCTTGGCTCCACCCAAACATGCGTTCCGCCGCCGGATTCCAGATGATGACCCGCCCCTCCAGATCCAGGCCGATAATGGCCAGGGGGGAGGCCTGCACCAGGGTCCGCAACCGGTTATTGGCTTCCTGCAAGGCCTGCGCCGCTTGCTGGCTCGCGGTGATATCCCGGGCTATGGTGGAGAAGAATTCCACCTTACCCGAGGCGTCTTTATGGGCAATGATCACCTGGGACGTGGGGATTTCCTGCCCGCCGCGGCTCAGGAAGGCGGTTTCCCCGCTCCAAACCTCCTGGTTTAGGGCCTCGATGTCGCCCTGATCGAGAATGAGCCGGTAAGCCCACTCGGGGTGCAAGTCTTGCACCGTGAACCGGGAGACATCCTCATCCACCCCGAAGCCCATCATCTTCCGGCCGGCCCGGTTGAGATAGAGGACTCTGCCCTCCAGGTCGGAGCTGCCCACCAGGTCGGATGTCGCCTCCAGGATGGCGGCCAGGCGCGCCCGCCCCGCTTCGGCTTGCTTCTGCGCGGTAATATCGCGGTTGATTTCCAAAATGGCGGCCGGGTTCCCTACCTTGTCCCGTTGCAAAACCCAGCGGCTGGTTACGACGATACGCCGGCCATCCCGCCTGGTATGCGACAATTCACCCTGCCATTGCCCCTGGCGGAATAGCTCGGCTTCCAGTTCCGGCCGTGGTTGGGGAAACTCCGTGCGCAGGAGTTTATAGGTTTCTTGCCCCTGCACCTCGGCCTTGCACCAGCCATAGGTTTCTTCGGCCCCGGAATTCCAGAAGACGATGCGGTTGTCCAGGTCCCGGACGATAATGGCATCGTGGGCCAGGTCCAAAAGTTCGGCCTGCCGGCGCAACTTCTCCTCGGCCCGCTTGCGCGCCGTGATATCCCGCACCACCGTCAGCAGGCGGTCTTGGCCGTTGATGACGGCACGCCTCAAGTTAACCTCCACCCAATGGGGCCGGCCATACTTGGTTTGGGCCAGCCATTCAAAGAGCTGCGGGCCTTCCCGCACCGCAGCCTGGACGCGCTGGTAGGCGTCTGCCGGGGTAAATTCAGCCCCGGCCAGACAAAGGGCGCCGACGTCCAGACCTCTGGCCTCTTCTGCGGTAAAGCCGGTCATCTCCAGCCACTTACGGTTGACATCCAGAAAATTCCCGGTGGCCATATCCACCACGCCAATCCCGTCGTTCACGCCATTGAAAATAGTGCGATAATTGGCTTCGGATGCCCTGAGAGCTTCCTCGGTCCGCTTGCGCGCCGTGATATCGGCAAGAATCCCCATATTGCCGATAATCCTGCCGTTGGCATCCAACAACGATGCCGTCCATAAATGCACGTCCAGAATCGAACCGTCTTTGCGCACTCGCTTCAGTTCCAGGGCGGATTGCTCCTTTCCCGCCATTTCCACCTTGAGCCTGGCGTCTTCCTCGGCCAACTGGTCGCCGGGAACGCAGGGGAGACAACCCCCCAGCACTTCTGATTGCTTCCAGCCGAACATGCGTTCCGCCCCGGGGTTCCACAGCCGGATGGTAAGATCGAGGTCCAGGACTATAATTGCCAGGGGGGATGCCTGGATCAAGGTCTGCAAGATTTGGGTGGTCTGCCTGAGGGCATCCTCGGCTCGCTTTCTCTCGGTGATGTCCAGGGCCAGTCCTTGCAGGAACAGGAACTGGCCTTCCGGGTCATAAACCACCCGGGCTTCATCCCGGAACCAGACGACCCGCCCGGATTTGGCCAGCAGGCGGTATTCGGTGGAGAAAGGCTCGCCCGTTTCCAAACTATTGGTGATCTCGGCCAGCAGCCGCTCCCGGTCGTCCGGATGGATCTGCTTTTCCCAGTTCTCCGCATCAGTCCGCCAGGCCTCGGGAGAAAAACCGAGCAAGGTCTCAACCTGGGGGCTGACATAGAGGAAGTCGACCCCGGCCGCCAGGGAGATGGTATAGGTAATGGCCGGGATTTGCTCCACCAGGGTGCGATATTTGGCTTCGTTATAGCGCAGGGAATTTTCCATGTCACGGCGGACCCGGAGTTCGGCTTCCAGCGACTCGTTGGCCTGACGCAATTGGGTGGTGCGTTCCGCCACCCGGATTTCCAGGTCCTCCTTGGCCCGGCGCAGGTCCTCTTCCGCCTGGACCCGGGCGATGGCGCTGCCCACCTGGGCCGCCAGGGTCTCCAGGGCTGCCCGGGCCGTGTCCGGCACCGCTTCATATTGGTGGGAAGCAACGTTAATGCAGGCTATGACCCGGTCCTGATGAACAACCGGGATAATCGCCACTGAACGCAAACCTTCCTGCAAACACTCTTCATCTAATCCCGGCAGGTCTTGCAGGCGGGCATACACGGGTCTTCCCGCCATGACCAGGTAGGTATTGAGAGCATCGGCCTTGTAATGCGCCGACTGCCGCACAAACTCGGGGGAGAGCCCCTGGTGATAGGCCAGGTCCAGGTTTCCGGAAACGGGGTCCACCAGATACACCCCCCCCGCTGTCCAGGCCCGTAATGGTGATGGCGGTTTCCACGCATAACCGCAAAGTCTCCTGCAACCCCATCTTGCCGCTGAGCGTCAGAGCCAAATCACGCTGCAGGCGGATGATCCCTTCGGTGCGCCGGCGCTCCTCGATTTCGCAGCGCAGTTGAGCGTTGGCCGACTGCAATCCGGCCGTGCGCTCGGCCACCACTTGTTCCAATTCTTCATACGCCTGGCGCCGGATATCTTCCGCCTGCTTGCGTTCGGAAATATCCCGGATGACCGCCAGCAAACAGTCCCGTCCGCCCAGGGGGGTGGGGGTTAGATTGATCTCTACCCAGAACCGGTGGCCGTCTCGATCTTCCGCCCACCAGTCAAAGAGCTGCGGCCCTTCCTCCAAGGCCTTGCGCTTTAATTCCTGGGCGTCCTGAGCCGTGAAAGGGGAATCGGTACTGCACACTTTCTCCAGACTAAGCGTCGCAGCTTCCTTTCTATCGTATCCGGCCATCTCCAGATACCTTTGATTAACTTCCAGAAAATCGCCCCTCTCCGGGTCGATAACCACGATGCCGTCGTTGACAGCCCTGAAAATTGTCCGGTATTTTTCCTCCGAGGCCTTGAGGGCCTCCTCCGCCAGCCGCCTTTCGGTGACGTCCAGGAAGGTCCCCATGACCGCCGGGCGCCCTTGGTATTCCACCTGCCGGGATAAAGTCTCTGCATAGATTACCGATCCGCCTTTGCACAGGCCCTTAAAATAACTGCGGGAGGGTAAGCCTTCGCCAGCCAGGCGGCGTTTAATGACCCCAGCGATGCGCTCGCGATCTTCCGGATCTACGAGGTCCGAGGGGTCCAAATGGTCAATCAATTCATCGGGGGTGTAGCCGAAGGCCTGGGCCAGCATCGGGTTGACGTAGCGGAATTTGCCATCCTGAATCACGTAGACTCCCGCCAGAGACCCTTCGGTGACAATCCGGTAGCTGGCTTCGCTCTGCCGCAGCGCTTCCTCCACCTGCCGGCGCTCGGTAATGTCCTCCTGAACGGTAACCCAATACTGCTTCCCGGCAATTTCCAGGGCGCTGATCCGGGCCTGGGTATAAAATGGGGTTCCGTCTTTCCGGCGGTTCCTGACCTCCCCGGACAAGATGCGTTTGGTCTTTAACTGCTCGACCATTTCCTGGGCAAACCTGAGGCTCTCCGCGGCCGAAAAATCATTGAGCCTGGAGGCGGATTGCCCGATTAATTCCCCCGGCTGATACCCGAACATGGTATCGAAGGCCGGGTTGGAATAGATGATCTTGCCGCCGGCGTCAGTCACCGTGACCCCTTCCGCCATGCTCTCCAGCACCCGGGTCTGGGTTTGCAGGGCCTCTTCCGCCCGTTTGCGGTCCGTAATATCCCGCACCGAGCAAATCACCCCCGAGGGGTTCCCCTGCTCATCGTTGACCGGGGTCTTAATCACCTGGAACCATCTCGCCCCGCCCTTCCCAGTGGCGTACTCATCCTGCACCAGGCTCACACCCGTTGCCATCACTTTGCGATCATCAGCCCAATACCTCTCCGCCTCCGGGCGCGGAAAGAGATCGAAATCAGTCTTACCGATAATCTCCTCTTCGCTTTTCCCCAGCATAAAACAGAAGGCCGGATTGACGGCCCGGTAAACCAAATCCCGATCTTTCAGCAACAGCAGGTCGGGGGTGGCTGAAAACACCACATTCACCAGGTTTTTTTGGTCCTGGAGTTCCTTTTCCGCCCGTATCCCTTCGGTAATGTCCAGCAAGGTGCCCACGATGGCCGGCCGGCCCTGGTATTCCACCGCCCGCCCGAAGGACTCGCAGTGAATCACGGCGCCGTCCCGGTGCAGCCCCCGGAAGGTATAATGCGCCGCCTCCAGTTCACCGGAGAGCCGCCGGCGGATGTTCTCCAGGACCAGGGGGAGGTCGTCGGGGTGAATCAGGTCCTGGGGTAAAACCGCCCCGGCCATGATTTCTTCAGGCTGGTAGCCGAACATCTGGGCCAGGGTGGAATTCACATAGGCGATCCCCTCGTCCTGGATAACGTACACCCCGGCCAAAGACCCTTCCGTGACCGCGCGGTAGCGGGCCTCACTTTCTTTCAGGGCATTTTCCGCTTGCTTACGCCGGTCGATATCCCGGAGCACGGCCAGGACGCAGTCCCGCTCTCCGAACCGGATGGGTTTCAGGTGCACTTCCACCCAGAAAACTCGTCCGGCCCGATCCCGGGCCTGCCATTCAAACACCTGGGGACTCCCGGCCGCCGCTTTGGCCAGCAAGCTCAAAGCCGGCTCCAGTTGCGAGCCGGATCCGCCGCATATGGCCGTCACCCTCAGCTGCCGGGCTTCCTCCGGGGTGTAACCGAACAGCTCACACAGCCCCCGGTTGACCTCCAGAATCTCACCGGTTGAACCCTCATGGATCAGAATGGCATCGCTCATGGCATCGAAAATCGCCCGGCAATCAGCCTTAGTAATATTCATGGCGGGGCCTGCCCTCACATTTTCTTGCACTGCCACTTGCTTGCGCCCCCTACAGTTGATTCAGTGTAATCTATAATTTATTGATAGTATTATCGCGTTAATTTGCCGATTTTCCAACAAAATCAGGATAGTTCTTCAGGAGCGGCGTGGAGCAGTTCCTGGGTCACCAGGTTTAACAAGCCCCAGACTGCATCCAGGAACCAGAACCGGTCCAGGTGGGCCGGCAAGGTAAATGAAACCTGGGCGGGGAACTCATCGTCCGCCTGCCATAAAATGACTTCCACCACCAGGCTGGGAAAGACCTCCAGCGCCACCGCGGCATCGCCGGCCGGCTTGATCACGCCATGCAGCTTTTTCCCGGCGGCCAAAAAACCGGCCCCATCCCGGCCGAAACGCTCTTCCAGCGGGCCGTGAGGCAGGCCGTGGTGGCCCCGGAAAAACGTCGCCCCGCCCGGCAATTCCAGAGGACTGATGCCCGGCCCCAGGCCCGCCGGGTCCAGGTGCAGCAAGTACATCAAGGCCGTGAGGCAGAGCCGGAATCCCGGCTCCGCCTCCGGCGCCCCGGCTACCTGCACCTGCCGCCGGGCCGGGAAGAGCAGCAGCGTCCGGTCCAGAAACGGCAACTGATAACCCCCCTCACGATAGATAACGCCGGTGCGGCCGGTTATTTCCCCGGGCTTGCGGTCTTCGAACTCCTTCCAGATCTCCTCGCTCACCTCGATGCATTTTTCATACGCCATGTCTGACCTCCGAAAGATGCCGGCGCCCGGCCGGAGATGGTCCCCACCGCCAGCCCAGGCTTCAAATTTCCTCCTCCTGAGGCTTGAAACACCCGGACTTCCGGGCACGACCGTCCGCTTGCCTCGCTTGACAAATCAATTTAGAAGGTTTTGGAATTCGACCTCATGTTATAGTTATAATATTAGCTATCTCCATAAATACTTCACTTAGGCTGATTATGCAAAAATTCTTCTATCCGCGCAGTGTAGCTGTGGTGGGCGTCTCCGAAGACCCTGCCAACCTGGCCCAGGGAATTGTCGCCAATATGTTGCACTTCAAGTACCAGGGGAAGATCTTCCTGGTGGGACGCCGGCCCGGCACCACCTTCGGCTTGCCGATCTTCCCGGGACTGGCCGACCTTCCCGAACCGGTGGACCTGGCGGTCATTCTGGCGCCGGCCCGGGTCGTGCCCTCCCTGGTGCGGGAATGCGGCCGACTGGGGATTTCCCGAGTCGTGGTGGAATCGGCCGGTTTCTCGGAGTTGCACGAGGAAGGACTAGCCCTGGAAGCGGAAGTGCGGGCCGCCCTTAAAAAGTACGGCATGCGTCTGGTAGGTCCCAACGGCCTGGGCCTGGTCAACCTGGAGATCGGCCTGGCCCTGCCCTTCGCCGAGATCGGCTCCCGCCTTAGCCGGGGCCATATCTCCATCATTGCCCAGAGCGGCGGGGTGGCCACCCATGTGTTGGCCTGGATGACCAAAGAAGGCCTGGGACTCAATAAGTTTTTGAGCCTGGGCAATAAACTTGATGTGGCCGAAAACGAGGCCTTAAAATACCTCCTGGAGGACCCGGGCACCGCCGCCGTTTATATTTATCTGGAAGGAATGAAGGATGGCCGGGGCCTCCTGGAGGTGGCTGCCAAGGCTGCCAAGCCCATATACCTGCATCTGGCCAACGTGGGGCCGGAGACGGCCGCCATCGCTCAATCGCATACCGCCTCCCTGACCACCGATGAGCGGGTGTTGGAGGCCGCCTGCCGGCACAGCCGCATCATCCGGGTCAAGACCCAGTCCGAGTTCTTGAACGCCGTCAAACTGGTGGATCAGCCCCCGGTTCGGGGCAACCGCCTGGTGGTCTTTTCCCGCAGCGGCGGCGAGGCGGTGATCGCCGCCTATGCCTGCCGCCAGTTCGGCTTCACCCTGCCGGCCCTGTCCGAAGCCCTGGTACAGGAGATTAAAGAGCGTTCCCGGGCCGGGGTCATCCAACCCGACAACCCCATCGACCTGGGGGATATCTTTGATTTAACTGTTTATACTGATATCATGGCCGCGGTGTGCCGGGACCCCGAGGTGGACGCGGTGCTGTTCCATTACGGGCCCATCGCCGAGTTTGAACAGGAAGCCGCCCATGAAATGGCCCGGCGCATGGTAGAGTTGGCCCGGGAGGCCCAAAAACCCCTGGCGGTCACCGTGATCTGCTCCCCGGACGAAGAGGACTATCTCCGGGACACCCTGGGGGTGCCGGTGTTTCATTTTCCCGAAGACGCGGTGGCGGCCCTGGCGGTAAGCCGCGACCTGGCCGCCCGGGGAGAAATCCTCAGCCCTCCGGCCCCGCCTCCACTGCCTTCGGCCGCCACCATTGCCGAGACGTTAGCCGACCCCAACCCGGAGGGTTTTCTCCCCCTGGCCCAGGCCCTCAGCGTCATTGAGTCCTTGGGCATCTCCCTGGCCCCCTGGGAGGCGGCCGCCTCCCCGGAAGAGGCCACAGCCGCAGCCGGCCGCTTGGGATTCCCGGTGGTGCTCAAACTCTCGGCCCCCAGCCTGATTCACAAAACCGACGCCGGCGCCGTGGAACTGGACCTGCATGATGCGGCCGCGGTGCAAAGAGCCTTCGGCCGGCTGGCCCAGGTGGCCCGGAGCTTTCTCCCGCCCCGGGAGGCCTGGCAGGTAGTGGTCATGTCCCAGGTGGCCGGGGGCCTGGAACTGCTCCTGGGAGCCCGCCGGGATGACTCCTTCGGCCCCGTAGTAGCCTTCGGCGCCGGGGGTGTGGATACCGAAATCCTGGATGACGTGGCGCTCCGCCTGGCCCCCCTGAACCTGGCCCAGGCCCGGGACCTTATGGCCGAAACCCGCGTCGGCCGCATCCTGGCCGGTACCCGGGGCCGGCCGCCGGCTGACCTGGACAGCCTGAGCCGGGCCCTGGCGGCCCTGTCCCACTTGATGCTGGAGTTCCCCCAAATCCGGGAGGTGGACCTTAACCCGGTCCGGGCCTTCCCGGGAAACACGGGCCTCCTGGCCCTGGACGCCCGCATCCGGGTGGATGGTTAAACTGCGCCGAAACTATGATACGGTCACCCCAAATCCGCCGGTGGGTATGGCATTACCGTTTTTTTCATAAGGTGGACAAGAAGTTCCATTGGGACACCCGTAACTATGAAAAGCCGGTGGGGCGGGCCTCCGTGCCCGCCAGCCGGTCTGCACAGTCTGGAAAGCCTGTGCCACCGGAAGAACTTTTCGAAGCGGGACTCGGGGAAATATAGCCATTGCCAAAGTTTTTTTCCGTTAGGGGAAACCTTATAATCCCCCCTTGCTCCCCTTTAAAAAAGGAGGGAAACTATAAGGAATTGCAGGAAAAGTCACCCTTTGAAAAAGGGGGATTTAGGCAGCAATGTGCGGTTTGGTTTTTGCAACATAAGGATGCTCGTGAGATGCATTCCAAGAAATGATGAATTTGCTGGGCGCTCTTCTTGCTCCGAGAAGATTACTTCCCCCTCACCCTAACCCTCTCCCCCATTAGGGGAGAGGGGATAATGTAGGACAGATTTAATGCCTTATGGCAACTAAGCTCGGCGACATCTCCTACTCCCTCTCCACCCGCTTCGGGGGGAAGAGGGTTGGGGTGAGGGGGGCCGAAGGCGCGCATGCAATTTTCTAACCGGACACTGCTGGGATTTAGAGGGATTTAAGAACCTCACAAACGGAAGATATGGCAAAGGCTATAAGAGAGGATAAAACGCCCATGAAGGCCAAAGCCAAAGAGATTACCCCCCAGGAGCTGGCCGGGATTATCCGCCGCCATCCCCGGGTGGTGGCCTTGACCGGGGCCGGCATCTCGGTGGAATCCGGCATCCCGGATTTCCGTAGCGCCGGCGGCCTCTGGTCCCGCTTCGACCCCATAGAATATGCCTATATCCGGGCCTTCCGCACCAATCCGGCCAAGGTCTGGGCCATGCTCAAGGAAATGGACGCGGTCATCACCCAGGCTCGGCCCAACCCGGCCCACTACGCTTTGGCCGCATTGGAGGCCCGGGAGTTTTTAACCGGCATCATCACCCAGAACGTGGACAACCTGCACCAGGCCGCGGGGTCAAAGCGAGTGGTGGAGTACCACGGCAACGCCTTGCGCTTTATCTGCGATACCTGCCGCGGCCATCATCCCCGGGAAAGCCTCGATTTTTCCCATACCCCCCTCTATTGCCTCTGCGGCGGCCTGATCCGGCCCGATGTGGTCTTTTTCGGCGAGGCCATCCCCCCGGCGGCCCAAACCGAGGCCGAGGAACTGGCCCAGCACTGCGACCTGCTCCTGGTCATCGGCACCTCCGGCGAGGTGGCCCCGGCCAGCTACATCCCCGCCATCGCCAACGAATGGAGCGCCGTTATCGTGGAGGTCAACCTGGAACCCACGCGGCTCACCAACTCCCTGGCCCACCATTTCCTGAGGGGCTCGGCCGGAAAGTTGCTGCCGCTGGCTTTGAAGGAACTTTAGGGACCGGTGCCTTGGTTGATACGGCTATACTATCTGGGTTACCCAACTGAAAAATATGAGATGAACAAGGATATCTTATTGCCTGCGTCTAGAAAAACGTTAACCATCCCAGAGATCCCGCCGGAGGCTTATGCAGCCAGGATCTCCGGGACGATATAGCCCCCCTGCCGCCCTAAATCCCGATAGCATCAGCGGGGCAGGAGCAGTTCCCAGTAAATGCCCAGGATAGCCGGTGACAGCGCCAGCACGCCAATGATGAAAGCCAGGATTATT
>Ga0351972_10210_pt1 | contig 20941 bp, 2 predicted proteins | sample TotcelHFGM3001N9_FD_206747 | JGI IMG/M metagenome (GOLD analysis project Ga0351972, IMG submission 206747) | Enriched cells from coal bed in the Powder River Basin, Montana, United States - Total cells FGM rep2 HSBNCT.FGM.300.1.N9 ...
GTCGTCCGCGCCCGGCGCGGTGTAGGTCTCGATCAGCGTCCCGTGCCATTGGCCGGAAAGCTCCGAGCCCCGAATCGTCCAGTCCTCCGTTTCCGCCGGCGTGGTCAGCGTGGCCGGACGCAGCAGCGAAAATGCAAATGCCCCGTTCTCGTCGGCGGTCAACTGGGTGCCGAACAAGGTGACGTCCCCGTCGGGCGTGACGCGTGCGTACTGCAGGGGCGTTCCCGCCGACGCGGTGACCGTCAGCTTGCCGAACGGCGGCGCCCCCGTGCCTAGGTAGTGATCGACGGTCATGCCGTCGGCGGGCAGCGGATCGGCCCCCGCGACGGCTCGGAAAATGGTCCGCCGCCCCACCGCCTCGACCGGCCGGATGTCCAGCCCCAGGATCACCGCCGTCGGGTCGCTGCCGCCCAAGTCCTGCATTCGGATATACAGCTTGCCCAGGTCGCCGCTGACCGGCCCAATCACGTCCGTCGTGAACGGGATCCAACGGTAGAATCCCGTGCCATTGGTGTTCGCGACGCCGCCGCCCCAGATGACGTTCGTGGCGCTGTTGTCGATCGCCCCGGCACCCCACGTGTCGATGACTTGCGAGGCGCCCGCATACCCCGAACCGGAGACGGTGAACTGTTGCTGATCATGGTTCCAGGTGACATCGCCGGTCAAGATCGTGACTTGATAGGCTTGGCCCGCCACCACGTCCACTTCGAACGTCAGCGAGTTGCCGTCCCGATCCGTCGAATGGCCGTCGTATTTCAGTCTCTCTTCCTCCGTCGCGTACGGCGGCAGGACGGGCCAGGTCCGCTCGAAGTACCGCGGCGGCAGCGTCTGCCAGCCGTACGCGTTCCCCGGCCCCTTGAGCAGCTGCGGCGAGATGCCGACGTAGTGTTCCGTCGTGTAGCCGTTGTAGCCGTTGAGATCGAAGCGGCCGGCCGAGGTCAGCACCACGTCGTTGTTCTGCTCCCACGCGTAGTAGGAGATGTTCAATTGGTAGCCGCCCCAGTAGATGAAGTGCCCCTCCGGCCGGTCCTGGAACCGCGTGTCGATCTGCTCGCTGGCGTCGTTGTCGATGATCCGGAAGGCGGCCCCCAAGGGGATCACGAAACCGTCCAGCAATTCGAGCGTCGGTCCGCCGACGGCTGTATAGTCCGCCGTCAGGTCCACCGTGCCGTTGACCCGCAACTGGTCGTACTGCGTGGCGGCCACCAGGCCTTGCAGCTGGACCTCGTAGACCGCGCCGGCTGCGAGCGTCACGTCGCCGTTGACGGTCAATAAACCCGGCTGGGAGTAAGCGGTCGTCAGATCGACTTCGCCCGGCGACAAGAACCCGCCGCTGCTGACCAGCACGTCCCGCCCGCCTGCCGCGGTTCCGATCGTGCCTGTCCCGCCCAACGTGGCTCCGGCATGGACGGTAATCAGCGCCGTATCGGCCGTCAACGTGCCGTTGACCAGCAGTTTTCCTTCATAAACGTTGGTCGTCCCGGCATAGGCATGGGCGCGGCCGTTCAGCCGCAACACGCCCGGACCGTTCTTGATTACGTCGCCCGCCGAGACAATGTTGCCACTGGCGCTGCCCGGTGTTGCGCCGATCCAGCCGTCGTAGTCGGTCAAGCGGAAACTGACGGTGCCCGTTCCGGCGACGAGATTGCCGATTAACTGAATCGTCCCATCGTTGTTGGACCCCAACGAACTGAGGTTGGCGTCGGCCGTGATGTCGATCGGGCCGCCGCCGCTGGTGATCACGCCCGCGACCGCGCTGCGGACATCGTGATCGCCGCGGATCGTGATCGGGCCGCCGCTGCTGGTCACCACCTGATTGAGAATCACGTCTCCCCGCGGCGCCGTTTCATCAGCCGGGTTGACCAGGTTCGCCGTCAACCGGATCGCGCCCGTCGCGTTATTCGGATTGGTCACCCGCACGCCGGCCCCACCGGCTGCGGCGCCCAGCAGGCGGAGGTTCCCCCGTTGCACCGAGAGGTCGATATGGCCCGAGTTGCCGGTCTGCACCACTTGCAGCACGTCCAGATTGCGTCCCGCCGCGACCTCGTTGATCACGATATCGCCGCTGGTCGTATTGACTGCGGCCAGGCTGGTAATCTGCGTCTGGATATCGTTCGCGCCGCCGCCGCTGCCGATCCCCGAGCCGGCGCGAAGCGTCGCCACGTTGGCGAACAAATTCGGCGTTTCGCCTGCCAGGTTGTCAACGATCGCTCCCGTCCCATCGGCCAGGCCAAAATCATCATCGTCGGCACTGAGGACCACATTGCCCGTGGTCGTCGCCACGCTCAACCAGATGTGCCGCGTGGCTTCGATCTGGATGGTCCCTGTGTCGGCTTGCAGCATCCGGCCGCTGGCCATCACCACGTCCCCGTCTACGTTTCCGCCTTGGTTGCTGCCCGGGTTGTAGTCTTCGCCCGCGCTCAGATGTACGCTGCCCGCGCCCACCGCGGAGATCAGGCCGTCATTGAAGAAGATGTCGTCGCCCGCATACAGATAGATGCTGCCGTTGCCTCCTGTAGCCGTGACGTTGGCGTTGACGGTCAAATCGTCGGTATCCGCACTGCCCTCCGCGGCCAGCAGGATGTCCCCGCCGTCGTTGTTCACTACCGGCGTGTTGACCGTTAGCGGACTGGAGGCCACCAGGGTGATGTTGTCCAGCGCCGAGTTGTTGTTCACCGCGTCGGCGATCGTCACGCCGCTCAGATTGCCCACCGTCCCCACGATCAGGTGACCTGCGTTCGCCAACGCGATGTCGCCCGAATCGGTGACCGCGGCCAGCGTCAGCGAGCCACCCGACGCCGCCGTCTCGATCAAGTTCGCATCGTCGCCGATGCCGAGCAGCGCGCGGGCCGCCAAGCCGGCCGCGGTCACGTTCATGGCCCCGTCATTGGCATCGGCAATCGCCCCATGGGCCGCTTGCAAGAAGACCGTCCCGGTGGTCGCCGTCACATCGCCCAAAGCGATCTCGGCGGTGTCCGACACGACTTCAACCGCCGCCCCGCCTGCCGTGGCTCGGACCCCGGCCACCGCGACGGTTCCCCAGGCGCTAACTTGGATCGCCGCCGCAAGATTTCCCGGGTTGTCCCACGCGATGGCTGGCGTCAACTGATTCGCCCCGCCGGATTCCGCGCCGACCAGCGACACCGTGCCGCACTCCGAACGGACGAACACGCCGCCGGTGCTGCTCACCAGCCGGCTGCCGGCCGTCTGTTGGCGGATCGCGGCGGCGGCCCGGATCGTCAGGTCTTCCAGGCCCGCGTTGTCCGCGTCCGCCGCGATCACCACGGCGCTGCCGGCCCCGCCGATGGTCACCGCGCCGCCCGCGTAGTTGGCCCGGCCAATGGTCACCGCCCCGTCGGCCGAGACGTTCCCGTCGATCTGCACCGGTCCCGCCAGATTCGTATTGATCCGCACGTCGCCGCCGACCGCCGTGCCGGTGCCCATCGTGCCGTCCAGGTCGACCAGCGTCGCGGCGTCCAGTTCCACGAAACCGCCCGCCAGCATGTTGCCGGCGGTCTGCCGCAACGTGCCGGCCGTGGCCTGGACGTCGACATTGCCAGTCGTCGGCCCCGCCGACACGTTATCGTTCAGCGTGACGTTGTTCGCGCCCGTGATCGTCGTGTTTCCGGTCTTGCCCGCGACCACGTCCACCGTCACGTTGTCACCGCTCAGGCGGACGTCGGCGCCGATCAGTTGCGTGCCATCCTGGCCGAGCAGGTTTCCCCCGCCAACGGCATCGTTATCCGCGATCATCGTGAGCGTGCCGTGGCCGGTGTTGTCCGAGTCGGCTTCCAACCTGACACCCGCGTAGACCGTAATGTTGTTGCTGGCCGTATGGTAGATGTCCCCCGTGGCCGTCTCGTTGGCGTGGATATGCACGTCCACCGGGTCGATGCTGATGTTGAGGTCCGCCGCCGAGATTGCCGTTAGCATCCCGTTCTGTGTAAACGTTCCCGCCACATCCACTTTGATGGCCGCGGTGTTCGGCGTGCCCAGATGATTCGGGAAGCTATTCGCGCCGGCGGTCACGTTGAGCACCGTGACATTGCCGCTGTCGGCCCGCATGCAGACGCCGCCCAACGTGGCCAGAACCGTCGTGTCGTCGGCTTGGCTGATATTCCCGCCGGTGGACTGCAGGTCGATGTCGCCCGTGTTGCTGGTCAGATTCGCATGGATCTGGGTTAGGCCCGAAGATGTCGTTGTGATATGCCCCGCCACGGTAGCCACCGCGTCGAAGGTCGTTGTGGCGGAGGCGGAGACGGTGAGGGACGAGGGCGGATCGGACGCGCCGATAACGCCGTTGAAGTCCACGTCTCCCGCGCCGTGGGTGGACAGCGCGAGGTTCTGAGCCCCGTTGACGGTGGCGTGGAAGGTGAGCGAACCGTTGTTGGCGGTCGTATTCACGTTCACCGCGGCGCCCGACAACGTCACGCGATCGCTGGCCGCGTTGTTGCCGAACGTGACATCGCGGCCCGCGCTGAGCGTGAGGCCGTCGAGGTGAACACTTCCGTCAAACGTCGTCGCCGTGTCGCCCGCCCCGATCGTCACGTCCTGGTCGAAGCGGACCGTGGCCGCGTCGTCCGTGGCCGCGATCCCGGACGCCGTCCGGACCGTGCCGTAGAACCAAGTGTCGCCTGTCGAATGGACCGTGATCGCCGGGCCGGCCCCGTCGCCGATCGCCGCGCCGCCGCCCACCGCGGCCAGGAAGCTGGCCAAGCCGGTCGCGTTGAGCGTCAAATCATGCCCGCCATCGACCGGGCCGGCGAACCTGACGTTCCCCGCTCCCGCGCCGGCCGCCGAGTTGGTCAGGGTCGCATCTCCTGTTAAGATCACCGGGTTGTTGACCAGAATGTCTCCCGCCGAGGTCGTGACGTTGGCGTTCAGGAGCGTGCCGACACCGTCCGGAGCGCCGCCGCCCGTGCCCAGCGTGATCGTCCCGGCGGCGCTCAATGCGGCGTTGCCCGGCCAGTCGATGCGGATCGCGTCCACGCCGCTCGTGGGCGCTGCCGCGGCGGACAAATCCTTGCCGGAGATCGTGATCCCGCCCGCGGAGATCACTTGGCCGGTGAACGTTCCCCCATGATCGATCCACACGCCGCCCGCGCACGTTCCGCTAAATGCGCTGCCGGCCGCCAAGTGGATGTCCGCGCCGGCGCCGGTGGTCCGGACCGGAGCCCGGATCAGCAGATCTTGAGGCGCCGTCAGCGTGACGGCCCCCGACGAAGTGATCGCACCACCGACCAAGAGATTTGTCGGGGTCAGACTGCCCGCCAGCGAGATGGTCTCGCCGCCCGCGTTCAGCGACCCCGTGGAATTCAGGATCACGCTGCCCGCGAGAAACCAGCCCGCCGCCCGTGCCGATCTGCGTGTTGATCGGGCGGTCGACGATAATCGTGCCATGGGGCGCGGTGATCGTCACCGCCCCGCCCTCCGTCGAACCATTTCCGGTCGTGATCCCGTCGGTGCCCGACACGCTGCCGACCGTGATGTCGTCGGCATCCGTATAACTCAAGGGACCCAGGATCGCGGCCGCCAGGGTGCCCACCCGGGTGTCTTGCGTCAGGGCGAAAGTACCGGTGCCCCGCAGCCGCAAGTCCGCGGCCGCGACGATCGAGCCGGTCTCTTCGGCGACGCCCGCTACGGTCAGGTCCACGGTCCCGACCGGGGCCGTGATATCATCCTCGCCGCCGTCGCCGATCGTCAGCACGCCGCTGCTGCTCAGAATCACCGACGCCGGGCTGCGGATTCCCGCGATGCCGCCGGCCGTCGCGATGGTCAGCGGGCCCGTATTGCTCAGTTCCACGTTGCCGGACACTGTGTTCTCGGCCGCCAGCTTCGCGATCGCCGTCTCCAGGGCGTTTCCGCTGCCGATGCCCGTGGCGGCGGCGATAACCACGGTGCCGTTGGGAGCGACAATGTCCACGTGCGTACCCCCCGCGTCGGTCACGGCCCCGGACGCCGTGCGGATGCTCACGGCCGTCGCGGAGTCGCTGGTGGTCTGTAGGCTGCCCAGGGCGATCGTCCCTCCAGCCGTCACGGCGATGCTTCCGCTGCCACCGTCGATCACCGCCCCGTCGGCCATCAGGATGCTGCCGCCGGCGCTGACCGTTACGGCCCCGCTGTCGGTCCTGAGGATCGCTCCGGAGTCGAGCACGATATCGCCGTCGGCCGTCAACGTGATCGTGCCGCTGCCGCCGGCGTCCAGATCGCCGCTGCCGCCGACGTGGACCGTGTCGGAGGCCACCGCGATACTGCCGGTGCCGGTGTCCAGCGTCCCGTTCAGATTGGCCGTGTCGTCGCCCGTACCGTCGCAGATCGTGAACCCGCCCGGCAACGTGGGCAAGCTGCCGACCGTCACCGTGTCGTCGCCGCCCAGGGTACGGAACTCGATGCCGAAAATCCCGTTGTCAGAGAATGTGACGCTGGGTGCGAATCCGCCGCCCACGGCCCGAGCGTCGATCGTCAGACCGCCGTTGTCCGCCAGCGTGTACCAGCCTCCGGCGTAGCTCAGCGTCAACTGGTCTTGCGAGTCGCCCCCGTGGATGTCGGTGATGACCAGGATCCCGTCCGACAGCGCCAGGCGGGTTTCCGCCGGCGGGTAGACGGTCAGCACTACGTCGTTGCCGTCCCCGCCCCGATAGCTGATCCGGGCACTCCAGTCCACCCCCAGGAACTCGTCGATCAAGGCCCCTTCATCCAGGCCCATGAAGGTCCCCACGACCGCTTCGGAGCCCTTGTTGTCGACGATCGTGAAGCGTTGTCCAAGCGACGGGGCGAACCCGCCCCACGCCGCCAGGCCCAGCGAGACGCCGCTGCCGATGGTGACCGAGCCCGTGACGGCGAGCTGGTCGTAATGGCCGTCGCCCGCGCCGGGCGTGGTGCCTCCGATCTCGGCGTGAAACGTATGATCGTCGGCCAAGGTCAAGTTCCCGGTGACGGCGAGGATGCCCGGCGAAGTACCCGGAGCGACCGCACCGTCCAGGACGACGTTCGCCGCCTGGAGATCCGTCCCCGCCGCGTTCGAGTCGCCGATGCCCCGACGACTACGTGCTCTGCCCCCTGGAGGCGACGTATGGCACGACCTGGGACCAGTATCCGGCCGTGCTCAAGGGAGCGCTCGAACGCCCCCCCGGGTCCTGAGCGCCTCGGCGGACCCAAGTTTTCCAGCACGGCCGTTGTCATCACACTCCCCTGATCTTCCGCCTTGAATTCCTCGACAATCGAACTCCCAAAATGACCTCGACGCCTGCGGGCTTCGCGCCCGCAGGCGGTGAGCGCTAAGCACCTGTCCAAACCAACCACACATCCCCTGGGGCACAACGCCACGAGGCAGCCGGCGAGTCACGTCACGACGAAAGTCCGGTTTTCAATCAAACCGGACCAAAAGATCCGTTTTGGATCGCCAACCGCCAATGTCAGACGTTCGTCATGTCCCGTTAGCGCGGGCGTCAGGGCCTTGTTTCCAGGGAGAAGAGGGTAGGGCTGGATCGCAGTGCCTCGTCGCTTGGTTGTGTTTCGGATTTCGTGCTTGGGACCCGGACATCCTGCCGCGGATCGAAGCCTACAGGTCCAGGATCCAATCGAGGTCGTCGGCGAACTCCGCCGCGGTCAGGTCGGTGGTCTCGTCGCTTGCGCGGGAATCATGCTTGGCGAAGTACCAATCCACTTCCGGCGAGCCTGTCCGCACGTTTTCCCTTGCCGGGCCGAAGACCGCCGGGGACTTGGCGCCGACCGCTTCCGGCAGAGCCCTGCGTTCGCGGAGAACAGGCCGAAGGGCGTCGGTCCATACGTTTCCCGTCCCCCGGTCAAAGAGCATCTCGGCCAGGGCACGATCGACGGCGTCCGCTGCGAACGGGACTGCGTGTAGGCCTTCCGGCCCGTCGCCGTCGCCGCCCACGTTGAGGTCGGCCTCGGTCATCGCGCGGCGCACCATGCCGGCCGGGAGCGTGTCGTTCATCACCGACGCAACGTCGGTGCTGTGTCCCAGCCCGAGAGCGTGCCCCAGTTCGTGGGTCACGACTGTCTGGAAGTCGTACTGGCCCGCCTCGATGGCCGCCGGGTCGACTCCGGCATACCAGTCCCAGCCCTGGATCAGCGTGATCGTCCCCAGGCTGTCGAAACACCCGAGCACCCCTTCGGCCAGCCCTCCGACAGCGCTCGTGGTATCGCTGCGGAAAACGAGATTCGCCAGGCTGCTGTCATCGACTTCCATGATGGCGACGTTGTAGGGCGACAGAAGGACGTTCAGACCGGCGATGCCCTCGTCCAGCCGGGCGAGACCGTCCGCACCAAAGGCGGCCGCGGAGTTGTCGAGGTACAGGAAGAGATCGGCGCCGAGCAACTCGCCGGCCACGCCCTCCGTGACGATCACCGATCCGTCGGCGGACAGGGAACTGGAGCCGTTCCCGCTGACTTGGAGCCGGTCGACGACGTACGTGACCTGCGTTTGGACTGCGCCGTTACCGCTCATGGACAAGAGCGCGGCTGGAGCGTAGATCGTGCCCGTGATGCCGGCCATGCCGTTGCCGCTGATGGACATCGCCCGGTTGTTGTCGCGGGCTTGGAAGATCGCGATCCCCGCGTACGGCCCTGAGGTCGGCGCGCTGAGGTGGACGCTGCCCTTGCCCGTCAGTGCGATGCCTCCGAAGGTCGTCCCGCTGCCGGCGTTGTAGATCGTGACCCCGTCGCCTTGCAGACTGCCGTTCCCGGTGACCGAGATGCCGCCGCCGTCAATGAAGTAGACGCCCGGATTGAGAGTCAAGCTGGCGTCGCTGGAGACCTTGATCTCGCGGTAGACTCCAGGGTCGATCGTCTGTGAGGATTGGCCGCTGAGCTTGACGGACACCCCGGAGCCGCCGCCGGTGGGCGCAACCAGACCGGCCAACGGATCGCCTACATCGCCGGGCGTGCCCGTCTTGGTGACGCTCGCACTTCCGCTCGTGCTCACGCCGCCGACCACCAGGACTTGGGCGGCCGTCACTTGGGAGGTCCCCGTGGCCTTGACGGCGCTGGCGGAACTCGAATCCACCACCACGTCGCCCGCGGCGTTCAACACGGCATTGCCTGACAGGAAGAGCGCCCCGCTGACCGTCCGGTTCAGGACGTAAGCGGAGCCGTTGACGACGGCGACGGTCAGCGTGCCCGGCACGAAGTCGATCGCGTAGTTCGTGGAGTTCAGACCACCGGGTGTGACCGGATAGACCCCCACCGGGCTGGAGATCGTCGCCGGGGTGGTGAACGTGAGCGTACCGCCCAGGCTGCCGGCGTCCTCGCCGCCGACGAAGCCCGTATAAGTGACCGCAAAAGCCGGATTGGGCGTCCCAAAAATCTTGACTGCATCGACTGCCGCGATGGTCAACGGGGCCGAAGCGATGTGGATCGCCACGTCGCCGCTTTCGTCCAGGTAGTTCGTGCCGCCGGTGAACACCCAGTGCGCCGTGCCGCCGGGAGCGTTGGTGAAGCTGGCGCCCAGATCCAGCGTGCCGCCCAACGCCGCGCCGCCCGCGTCCACACCGCTGACGGACCCCGTCGCGCCGTGCGCGGCTGCGTCGTAGACCCCGCTGTAGCCGGTCACCGTCACGACGGCGTCGGCCTTGGCGATCTCGATCGCCACGTCCCCGCTTTCGTCCAGATAGTTCGTGCCGCCGGTGAACACCCAGTGGGCCGTCCCGCCGGGAGCGTCGATGAAGCTGACGCCCAGGTCCAGGTTGCTGCCCAACGCCGCGCCGCCCGCGTCCACACCGCTGACCGTCCCGGTCGCGCCGTGAGCAGCCGCGTCGTACGTCCCGCTGTAGCCCGTCACCGTCACGACGGCGTCGGCCTTGGCGATCTCGATCGCCACATCGCCGCTCTCGTCCAGGTAGTTCGTGCCGCCGGTGAACACCCAGTGGGCCGTCCCGCCGGGAGCGTTCGTGAAGCTGGCGCCCAGGTTCAGCGTGCTGCCCAACGCCGCGCCCCCCACATCCACACCGCTGACCGACCCGGTCGCGCCGTGCGTGGCCGCATCGTACGTCCCGCTATACCCGGTGACCGTCACGATGGCCTCGGCCTTGGCGATGTCGATCGCCACGTCGCCGCTTTTGTCCAGGTAGTTCGTGCCGCCCTCGAACGTCCAGGAGGCCGTCCCGCCCGGCACGTCGGTGAACGTCGCGCCCAGGTCCAGCCCGGCGCTGAGATCCACGCCGCCCACGCCCGTCGCCGTGCCGCTGGCCCCGTGCGCCGCCGCGTCGTAGACGCCCGTGTAGCCGATGACCGTGACCGTCGCCTCGGCCTGGCTGATCACGATCGCCGCGCTGCCGCTCTGGTCCTTGTAGTTCGTGCCGCCCTCGAACGTCCAGGAGGCCGTGCCACCGGGGGCGTTGGTGAAACTGGCACCGAGGTTCAGACTACCGCCCGACGCCGCGCCGTCCGCATCCACGCCGCTGACCGACCCGGTCGCAGCGTGCGCGGCCGCGTCGTACGTCCCGTTGTAGCCCGCCACCGTCACGATGGCATCGGCCTTGGCGATGTCGATCGCCACCTCGCCGCTGGCCGCGTTGTAGTTCTCATCGCCGTCGAACGTCCACTGCGCCGTCCCGCCGGGGACGTTCGTGAAGGTGGCCCCCAGATGCAACAGACTGCTCAAATCGGCCGGCGTCGGCGTCTCCACGCCCACCGCCGTGCCCGTCGCTCCGTGCGGCTGGGCATCGTACACGCCCGTATACCCGTTCACCACGATCAACGCCTCGGCCTTGCCAATCGCGTCCGAGACCGTCCCGGCGGCGTCTTCGTAGTTCGTCCCGCCGGAGAACGTCCACGGATCGCTGGCGTACGCCCCCGCGGCCGTGTGCGTCGTCCCGCTCAGGTCCAGACCGCCGCTCAGGTCCACCCCGCCGACGCCCGTGGCCACGCCCGTCGCCGCGTGCACCGTCCCGTCGTAGGTCACGCTGTACGGCGTCACCGTGATGCTGGCCGTGGCCTTGCTGATCGTGATCGCCACCTCGCCGCTGGCCGCGTTGTAGTTCTCATCGCCGTCGAACGTCCACTGCGCCGTCCCGCCGGGGACGTTCGTGAAGGTGGCCCCCAGATGCAACAGACTGCTCAAATCGGCCGGCGTCGGCGTCTCCACGCCCACCGCCGTGCCCGTCGCTCCGTGCAGCTGGGCATCGTACACGCCCGTATACCCGTTCACCACGATCACCGCCTCGGCCTTGGCGATGTTGATCGCCACGTTCCCGCTCTGGTCGTTGTAGTTCGTGCCGCCCGTGAACACCCAGTGGGCTACGCCGCCGGGTGCGTTGGTGAAGCTGGCGCCCAGATCCAGCGTGCCGCCCAACGCCGCGCCGTCCGCATCCACGCCGGTCACCGACCCGGTCGCGCCGTGCGCGGCTGCGTCGTAGGTTCCGCTGTAGCCCACTACTGTAACGCTTGCGTTCGCCTTGGTGATCGTCAGATCCGCGCCCTCGTAGCTCAGAGCGTAGTTGGGCGACAGATACAGCGTCCCTTGCCCGATCGCGTAGCTGCCCGCGTTCTCGCCGGTCTCCCGCGTCAACGCACCCACGAAGGCATCGCTGAATGCCAGCGACCCCGTGCTGATCTGGTAGGTCAGCCCCGGATCGGCCTCGCCGTACGTCTTGGCCTGGGCGTCGGCCGTGACGGTGACGGCTCGCGGGCTGATCGTCAGGTCGGCGCCCACGAAGGCCAGGTCGTAGTTGTCGCTCAGGGCCAGCATCCCTTGCTGGATCGCATACGTCCCCACGTCCTCGCCGGTCTCCCGCGTCAACGCACCCAGGAAGGCATCGCCGAACGCCAGCGACCCCGTGCTGATCTGGTAGGTCAGCCCCGGATCGGCCTCGCCGTACGTCTTGGCCCGGGCGTCGGCCGTGACGGTGATAGCCCGCGGGCTGATCGTCAGGCCGGCGCCCACGAAGGCCAGGTCGTAGTTGTCGCTCAGGGCCAGCATCCCTTGCTGGATCGCATACGTCCCCACGTCCTCGCCGGTCTCCCGCGTCAACGCACCCAGGAAGGCATCGCCGAACGCCAGCGACCCCGTGCTGATCTGGTAGGTCAGCCCCGGATCGGCCTCGCCGTACGTCTTGGCTTGGGCGTCGGCCGTGACCATCAACGCGCGGGCCGTGATGTCCGCCGAAGTGCTGGCCGAGGTGTTCCCGACGTAGTTCCCCGCGTCGGTCCCCCTGAGCGTGATCCCGTTGACGTTCACCAGCTTGGCCAAGCCAGCGTGCCTGTCCGCGAAAGCAGCGCTGGCGTGGTTGACCGTAAGGTCGTCGCCCAGCACGCGGTTGTCCGACAGCGTTACGGTGGCCGCGGTCGTGCCGTCGTAGACCTTGTTCACTCCCGTGGCGGAAACCGTCAACGTCCGGGCCGTGATGTTGGCCGCCGTCGTGGCGGTGGTGTTGATCGTATAGTTCCCCGCGTCGGTCCCCGTCACGCTGATCCCGCTCACCGACACCGTTTTGCCCGTCCCCACATTCTTGTCGGCGAACACGGCGCCGGTGTAAGCGCCGCTCAGCACATCACCGCTCACGCGGTTGTCTGACAGCGTGACCGTGGCCGCAGTCGTGCCGTCGTAGACCCTGTTCACTCCCGCGGCGGAAACCGTCAAAGCACGGGCCGTGATGTTGGCCGTGGTCGTGGCCGTGGCGTTGACCGTGTAGTTCCCCGCGTCGGCGCCGCTGATGCTGATACCGCTGACGCTGACCGCCTTGCCCGTGCCGATGTTCTTGTCCGCGAAGACGGCGCTGCTGTAAGCGGCGCTCAGCGAATCGCCGCTCACGCGGTTGTCCGACAGCGTCACGGTCGCCACAGTCGTGCCGTCGTAGACCTTGTTTACCCCCGTGGCTGTAACCGTCATCGCTCGGGCCGTGATGTTGGCCGTCGCCGTGGCCGTGGTGTTAACCGTGTAGTTGGCGGCGTCGGCACCCGACAGGCTCAGGCCCGTGCCCGTCACCGTCTTGCCGGTCCCCACCGTCTTGTCGGCGAACGCCGCCGTCCCGCCCACGTAGGTCACCGTGTCGCCGCTCAGCACGCCTGCCAGCGTCCGGCCGGCGATCGTCGCTGCCGTGGTAGCGTCGTACATCTTGTTCGCCGCGGTAATGCTTCCCATGAGCGGCTTGGGATTGACCTGAACGACGGTGCTGTATTGCGTGAAGCCGTTGTCCTTGTCGATGATTCGCGCGTACACCGTGTGGGTCCCCGCGTCGACCCCGTCGAAACCTGTCGAATAGCTGGAACCAGTAGTGTTGTCGTACGTGGCCGTACCCGTCGTGTCGACGTCAAGCGAGAATGCGTAGTGGAAGCCGGCATTGGTATCAGCGGAGGAAGGATCGTAGCGATTTGTGAAGCTGACGGTCGCAATCTGGCCGTACGTGATCGTTCCTGGGCCGAGGAAGGTCGCCGTCGGCGGGACGTTGTTGATGGTGTAGGTGAACGTCGTCGTGGCCGTAGCTTCATCCTTGTTGGTCGCGGTGATTGTCACTGAGACCGGGCCGGCCGGACCGTCGTCGACGGGGCTCCCAAGTGACCAACTCCAAGTGCCGTCGGTGTGCTTCGTGACGGTACCAACGTTGGCCTCGATGCTTTCCACGTTCGTGTACCCGGCTGCATCGTAGTACGTGCCCGAGTTGACGGGCGTGCCGCCTTCGTTGGCGCTGACCGAGGCGGCGTCCCAGGCGATAGCCGGTGAAACACACGTGAGGGTCACGGTCGTAGACGTGTAGTTCACCCGAAAGCCGCTGCCGTTAACGATTGTCGTGGCGCCGTTGGCCAGGCCATTGAACGTGCCACTGACGCTGGCCGCGGAGACGATGGTGAACACATTGCCCAGCGTCGGCGTGAAGCCGAGCGTCAGATGGAGATCGGCGTTGCCTAGGGTTACGGTCCCGGTGGAGCGCAATTGATCGTACTGCGTGTCGACCGTGGTGCCCTTCAGATCCACGCTGAAGATCGAGAAACTGGAGAACGTCACATTGCCGGCATCGAGAATGGCGGGGCCGTTGCCAGGGGCGACTTCGCCGCCGCTCTGCACCAGGATGGTTCCGGCCACCGTGCCGCTCCCACCCAGGGTCGCGCCACTCGCCACGGTAACGTCTGTGGCGGCCGAGCCATCCGCGAGGGAACCGTTCACCAGCAACGTGCCGCTATTGACCGTCGTGGTGCCGGTGTAGCTGTTCGCGCCGGTGAGCGTCTGCGTGCCGGTGCCGGTCTTCGTCAGTCCGCCCGTCCCGGTGACCGTCCCGCTGAAAGTCGCTGTCCCGTTGTTCCCGCCCACCGTCAGCGTATTGGCGCCCAGCGTCACACTCCCCGCACCGCTCAAGCCGTCAATCGTGTCGCTGGAACCCACGTTGTACGTGGCGCCGCTGGCGACACTGACATCCGCCGAATCCTCCAGCGTCCCTGTCACCGACAGCGTGCCGGCGCTGATCGTGGTCGTGCCCGTGTAGGTGTTCTCCCCGGAGAAGATCTGTGTGCCGGCGCCCTCCTTGATCACGGTCGTGGTCCCCTTGGTATTGGAGATCACCCCGCTGAAGGTGCCCGAGCCGCCGTTCACGCCGATCCGTAGCGTGCGGTCCAAGTCGCCCCACGTCTTCTTGATTAAGCCCGCCCCGGTCACCGCATCGACGGAGACTGGCTGGCCGTCCCGCACATCGAAAATCGCCCCCTCCGCCACGTTCAGCGACGCCCGGTTGTTCGTCCAGTTCTGGCCCTGCCATCCGCCGTTCTGGAGTGTCCCGCCTTGGATGTCGATCAGCCCGCCGGTCATGGCCATTCTGACCACATAGTTGCTGTTGCCCTGATTGTTCAAGGCCAGCAGCCCGCCGCCCGATTTCTTCAACGTCCCGCTGCCGTTGATCGTCAGCCCGCCGCTCACGTTCAGCCCGATGGCGTGAGGGTCGCCGGTCCCAACGTCGAACTCCAGCGTCGCGCCGCTGGCCGTGGTCAGCGTCTGCGCCTGGGTGGGCGTTCCGTTGGCGAAGTTGGTCGCATCCTGCAGCGTCAGGGTCCCCTGCTGCACGTCCAGGTTGCCCTGGAACGTGATCCCGCTCCCGGACAGCGTCAGCCTGCCGGTCCCGATCTTGGTCAGGGCCAGCGTGCCGGCGGTATCTTGGATCACCCCGCTGAAGGAACTCGTCGTATGGTTGTCGCCGACGGTCAACGTCGGCGTACCGCCGGCCCTCGTATCCACCGTCCCGGTGCCGCTCAGGCCGTTGATGGTTTCGTTGCAGCCGTTCAGGTCCAGGATGCCCGGGCTATTGACCGTGACATCGCCTTTGCCGGAACCGTTGGGAATCACGTTGCCGGCTCCGAGCTTCAGGGTGCCATCCAGGACGCGCAGTCCCCCCGTGCTCCAGTTGCTGCCGGTCCCCGAGAGCGTCCAGGTGCCGCTGCCTTGCTTGATAACCGTCAACTTACCACCACCGGCCATGATGCTGCCTGAGATCGTTCCCGTGCCCGCACCGTCGAGAACGAGAGCGACACCGGCTCCTCCACTACGAATCCCGTTTTCCACTCGGATATTGGCGCCGGAATCCACTAGCAGCGTTACGTCGTGGGCGGAGTTCAGGTCGATCCCGTTGGTGCTGGTGTTGAAGGTCAGGGTCCCTGCCATCGCCCGGACTATGCCGCCTCCGCTGCCGATTTCCGTTTCAGTGGCAATCGTATAGCCGTCGCTGCGGTTCAAGGCCAGTGTCGCCCCATTCCGAACGGTGCTGGCACCGGTTCCGAGCGTGCCGCTGGTCCCGCCGGCGCCGATCTGCAGCGTGCCGCCACTGACCGTCGTAGCGCCGCTGTAGGTGTTGGCGCCGCTGAGCGTCTGCGTGCCGGTGCCGATCTTTGTCAGTCCGCCCGTGCCGCTGAGCGTGCCGCTGAAAGTCCCTGTCCCGTTGTCCCCACCGACCGTCAGCGTGTTGCTGCCCAACGTCACGGTCCCCGCGCCGCTCAACTCGTCGATCGTGTCGCTGGCACCCACGTTGTAGATGGCGCCGGCGGCCACGCTGACGTCCGTCGCATCCGACAGCGAGCCCGTCACTGACAGCACCCCGGCGCTGATCGTCGTATCGCCGCTGTAGGTGTTGCTGCCGCCGAGCGTCAGCGTGGCGGTGCCGGTCTTGGTCAGCGCCACCGTGCCGCTGCCGTCTTGGATGACTCCGCTGAACGTGCTCGTGGCGTCGCTGGCGCCCACGGTCAAGGTCGCCGCGCCGCTGGTCGTCTTGGTGACCGTACCGGTGCCCGACAGCCCGTTGATCGTGTCGTTGAAACGGACGTCCAACACGCCGGGAGCATTCACCGTGACGTTGCCCTTGCCCGTGCCGTTGGGGATCACGTTCGCAGCGCCGACGACCAGCGTGCCCTCGTTAACAGTCAGATCGCCGCTGCTCCAGCTATTGCCGCTTCCGCTGAGCGTCCACTGGCCGGTCCCCTCCTTGACCACCGTCGCCGCGGCGCCCCCGGACGCGATCGTCCCCGAAATCGTGCCGTTCCCCACGCCCGTCAGCACCAACGAGCGGTCGGAACCTCCGGAACCTCCAAAGCCGATGTTGTCCCGCACCGAGATCTGACCGTTCCCGGCCGCCAGCGTGCCGGTTGTTCCGGAATTCTTGATGGTTAGTGCGTCGCCCGACACCACGTCCAGGACCAGCAAGCCTCCTTCGGAAGCAATCGTCGCGCTCTCGTTCAAAGTGACGAGGCCGCGATACGTGTTGGTCCCCGACACATTCACCAGGGCGCCGGTCTGGCCCGTTGCGCCGCTGCCGGCCAGCGTCAGCGATTCGTTGCCCACTGTGATGTCCCCCTGCAATTGCAGCGTCGCGCCGCCAGCCACGGTGGTACCGCCGGCGGTGGTCCCCAGGGCGCTGGCGTGTTGGACGTTCAGCACGCCTTCGCTGACGGCGGTCGTGCCGGTGTAGCTGTTTGCGCCGCTGAGCGTCACGGTTTCGCTCGTCGTCTTCGTCAGCCCGACCGCGCCGCCCAACCTGGCGCTGATCGTGCCCCGGCGGACATCGAAATCGCTGGTGCCCGTCAACAGGCCGGTCGTGCCGCCGACCGTGCCGTCCTGAAGGATCAATTGGGCGATTGTCTCGTTGTACGCGCCGATCGCGAACGTCGCGCCGTTGACATTCAGCCGGGTGCTGACGTTGATCCTCTCGCTGCCGCCGAGTGTGAAGGTACCCTCGTCGAGTTCCACCGTGCCGGAGCCCGCGGACAGTCCGGTGGTGTCGATGGTGATGGAACCGGAGGCGGACAGGAACTGGTTGCCGTTGCCCGAGCCGGTGTTGGTGTCCAGGTTCGTCCCGGACACGACCAGCGGGTTGCCGCCGGCCCCGATGCCGCCGGAGCCAGCGGTCAGCGAAATGGTCCCTGCGGCGGCCGTGATGTCGACCGCGGCGTCACCGGACTGGATCGCGCCGGTACCGCTGGTGGTGAGCGTCACGTTGCCGCCCGCCGCATCGATCGCCCCGGAACCGCTGAACACGATGTTCTTGTTCGAACCGGTAGTGATGTTTACGTCCGTGGTTGCCGTCCGGGAGATGGCCCCGCTGACCGTGATCCTCCCGCTGCTGCCGTCGCCGATGTTGATCGTCCCGGCGGTCACCTTGTCCAACTCGACGTCGGTCAGACCCAACGTGCCGGCGGCGTCCGCGGCCCCCAGGTTGATTGGGATGTGGCTGCTCAGAGGGCGGAGCGTGACTGTGCCTGTGCCGGCGTTGATCACCGGATTCGCGGTGCCGATACTCGTCCAATCCGAAATCAAGGAGATGGACGTGTGGTTCGCGACAATCGTCGTCCCGCTATCGTCGGCGACGTTGATTCCCGCACTCGTAGCGCCGTTGCTGCCCCGCGTGCCGATGATCTGAATCGTGCCCGTCCCGTTCGAGAGCACGTCGCCGCCCGTGGCGATCTGCACGCCGTTGTGGAACCCGGACGTGCTTCCACTGCCGCCCGTGCCCGTCAGGACGATGTTCCCGGCACCTGTCGAAACGACCTGGCTGCCATTGATCACGCTGATACCGTGATTCAGATTGCCCGCATCGCCGGCGAAGCCAATCCCGGTGATCGTCAGATTGCCGTCGCCCACGGACACGGTTGACCCTGCGTGAACCTGCACTCCGCGGTTGTAGTTCTCTCCCTTGCCGGCCGTCCCTTGGATCGTGATCGATCCGGCCGCCGTGGCCGAGACCACCGAGCTATCGCTGATGTTGACCCCACAGTGACTGCCAGAATCGCTGTTTCCGCCGAAGCCCGTAAGCGAGATGTTGCCGGCCCCCGACGAAGTGATCGACGCGGTGAACAACCAGATGCCGGCGAAGTCGCCGGCGGCCGTTCCGTCGCCGGCAAGCAGGCTGATGTTGCCGTCGACGGTCGTCACGTTTGCGCCGGAACTCAGGACAATGTTGCGCGTGGTTGTTAGCGAGACGCTCCCCGTGCCGCCGGCGGCGATCGTCTCGCTGACCGTGATCGTCCTGTCGCCCGTCATCGAGATCGCCGCATTCGTGGCGCTGACGCCCGCCAGCGAACTCGTGGCCCCGCCGATCGTCAGGGCGCCCGTGTTGGAGATGTTCACCCCGCCCGTGCCGCCGTCGGCTTCGAAGTTGGCCAGGGCCGTCTCGAGCCCGCCGGCCGCCGTCCCGACGCCGGCGGTTGCCGTCGCCACCAGATCGGCCGCCGTCACGTCCGTGTGGGTGTTGCCGCCGTCCACGATAGCGCCCCCGGCGGTCAGTTGGACCGCGCCGGTCGTCAGCAGGCCGCCCAGCGTGATGTTGAGGCCGGCGTCGATGCCGATTAGCCCACTGCCACCGTCGAGCAACGCCCCGTCAGCCATCACCACGGCACCGCACGCGCTCACCGCCACGACCCCGCTGGTCGAAGTAATGTCCCCGCCGGCCCCGAACTGCACGTTGCCGTCGGTGGATGTGATCGCGACCGGCCCGGTACCGCTGTGGATCGGGGAATCGATCTGCACGCCCGGCTGCGTCCCTGCTCCGTCGCCGGTGATCGACAGAGCGGCCCCGTCGGCCGCATCGATCGCCAGCGTGACGCCGGCCGCGATGGCCACGCCATACCCGCCGCCTCCGTTCCCTGTGCCCGCGATGGTAATGGGCCCCGCGGCGGACGAGACGCGACTGGCCGCACTCTCGATGCGCACGCCGTCGTTGCCCGCGGATCCATTGCCCCCGGTGCCCGTGACGGTGACCGCACCGCTGCCCCCTGACGTGATCGCGGCACCGGTCGAAATACGCACCCCGAGATTGTTGCTGCCAACGCCCGAACCACCGGTGCCGGTGATGTTCACAGCGCCGCCCCCCGCGGAGGCTACCTTCGAGCCGGTTCCTGAAACGTAGACGCCGTAATTGGACCCGCCACTCCCCACGCCGCCAATTCCGCTGACACTGACCGCGCCGCCGGCACTCGATTCCACCGCGCTGCCATTGGCAATCCACACACCATGATTGATGCTTCCCGATCCATTGCCGCCGCCCACGCCGCTCAGCGAGATATCGCCCGCCTGCGAAATGACCTTGGCGTTGGTGTACACGTTCACGCCGTTGTTGCCGCTGGCACCCGCCCCCGCGGTGCCCCGGATGGCGATCGCGGCCGCGTTCGCTTCCTCGGTCCCCGTGGATTCCACCATGGCCCCATGAGAAATCTCCACCCCGTGACCCGCTCCATTTCCGACCCCTGTCAGCGTGATGTCGCCCGCCTGCGAAGTAACCTTCGCCCCCGCGCCGTACAGCCAAATCCCCCGGACCCCCGCCGCACCACCTGTGCCATCGATGGCGATGGTCCCTGCCTCCGCTTTGGTCGTCCCCGTCGACGCCACGACGGCGTTATTCTGGAGATAGACGCCCATCCCTCCCGAATTTCCTCCGTGGCCGCTCAGCGAAATGTCGCCGTTAGCCGAGCTGACTGTCGCGCCGTTCAGGTCAATACCGACGAAGCCGCCGGCGGCCGTGCCGGCCTGGTTGGCTTCCAGGGTAAGATCGCCGTCGGCCGTGGTGATGCTCGACCCGGAGCCCAGCTCGATGTTCTTCGTGGCCGTGAGGGACACGCTCCCCGTGCCGCCGGCGGCGAGGTCCGAGCCGCTGTTGGGCAAGCTGATGGTGGCCGCAGCGGCGCTCAGCGAGCCCGCCGTCATGGTCAGCGGCGCATGGAACGTGATGCCGCCGGTTGCGTCGAGCGTCAGGTCCTGATGGCCCGTCGTGGTACTGCGGAGCGTGATGTCCCCCGTGCCGGTGCGCACCGTCGTGGCCGCGCCGCTGACGGTCAGCGTGTCGCTGGAGGCATCGCCACAAGTAACTGCCCCACCGGACTGGAACGTCAAACCGTCGAGCGTGACGTCGGCGTTGAATGTCGCTCCGCCACTGTCAACGGTGACGTCCTCACGGAACAGCACCGCGCCGCTGCCGGCGGCCTGCGTGAGGCCGGCCAGCGGTGTGCCGCCGCCTAGCACGCCGCGGAACTCCTTCATCCCCGTACCGACCAAGGTGAGGTCAAAGCCGCCGCTGACCGTGCCGCTGTAAATCCCCTTCCCGCTGCCGCCGATGCTGCTGGCGCTGCCGAGGCTGATATTGCCGGTCAAGCTGGCTGCCGTCCCGTTGCTGTTGACCAGCGCCCCGCCGGAACCGATGCCCGTGCCGTTGAGCGTGATCGGCTCCGCGCCGACGGCTTGGCCGTTCAGGTCCAGGACGGCCCCGCTCTCCACGCTTGTCCCGACCGACGCCGCACCCAACGCCGCCGCGTTGCCCAGTTGCAGTGTCCCCGCCGTCACCGTGGTCAGGCCCGTGTACGTGTTCGCGCCGGAGAAGATCTGTGTGCCGGCGCCCTCCTTGATCACGGCCGTGGTCCCGCGGGTGTTGGAGATCACCCCGCTGAAGGTGCCCGAGCCGCCGTTCACGCCGATCCGTAGCGTGCGGTCCAAGTCGCCCCACGTCTTCTTGATTAAGCCCGC
>Ga0351972_10237_pt1 | contig 20461 bp, 18 predicted proteins | sample TotcelHFGM3001N9_FD_206747 | JGI IMG/M metagenome (GOLD analysis project Ga0351972, IMG submission 206747) | Enriched cells from coal bed in the Powder River Basin, Montana, United States - Total cells FGM rep2 HSBNCT.FGM.300.1.N9 ...
CAGAGAAAACCCGGCGACTATCCTGGTCTTGCCTTTCCCGCCCGCCGGCCCCGGCAAAAAAAAGACAAAAATTGCTTGACACCCGGGGGGATTGGTAATAAAAACTCCAGGTAATAAAGAAAATATTCACAAAGCCCCGACACACATGGATCGATAACGATGGAGATTAAGAGCCCCGTCAGCGCCACGTTGAGCCCCGAGCAACTCGCCGCCATCCAGGATGCCGTCAGCCATTACCGCGCCGTCAAGGGGGGCGTGATGCCCGCCCTGCATGCCGTTCAGGGCATTTGCGGCAACTGGCTGCCCCTGGAAGCCTTGAAGCTGTTGGCCGAAGGCCTGGATATTCCCTACCCCTACCTGTACGGCGTCATGAGCTTTTACACCATGTTCTCGCCGACGCCCCGGGGGAAGTACATCATCCGCCTGTGCGAGTCGCCTCCCTGCCACATCATGGGGGCGGTAAATTTAGCGGAGATGCTCCAGACGGAGTTGGGGATCAAGGTGGGGGAAACCACCGCCGACGGCCTCTTTACCCTGGAGCACACCGCCTGCCTGGGGGTCTGCGAGGTCTCCCCGGCCATGCAGATCAACGAGGTGGTACACGGCCGCCTGACCGCAGATCGAGTGAAAAGTATCCTGGCCGATTACCGGGCGGGCAAGGCCCCGGATTACCGGCAGGTACGCCGCACCACCAACCCCCTGAGCGATTATCCCCCCAGCCCGGACGAAGTCGACCTGTTCCAGAACGTGGATCAGATTGACCCCATGAGCATGGACGAATACCTGGCCCGGGGGGGGTATGAGGGACTGAAAAAGGCCCTGGGCATGACCTCGGTAGAGGTGGTCAATGTGGTCAAGGATTCGGGCCTGAGAGGGCGAGGCGGCGCCGGCTTCCCCACCGGTCTGAAATGGTCCTTCACCCAGCCCAGCCCCATCTTCCCGAAATATATCGTCTGCAACGCCGACGAAGGGGAACCGGGCACCATCAAGGACCGCTACCTCATGGAAGGAGACCCGCACCGGGTCCTGGAAGGCATGATCATCGGCGGCTACGCCATCGGCGCCAGCGTCGGCTATATCTATTGCCGGGGTGAATACTACCTCTCCATGCACCGCCTGCAGAACGCCATTGACGCGGCCGTGGCCAAGAACCTCCTGGGCGACGACATCCTGGGCAGCGGCTTTTCCTTCCACATCCAGATTCAGACCGGCGGCGGCTCTTATGTCTGCGGCGAGGAAACCGCGCTCATCGAGTCCGTCCAGGGCGAGCGGGGCAACCCCCGGGTGAAACCGCCCTTCCCCGGCCAGGTAGGCGTCTGGTACCAGCCCACCATCGTCAACAACGTGGAGTCCTGGGCCAGTGTGCCGAGCATCATCATACAGGGCTCCGACTGGTACAAGGCCAAGGGCACCGAAGATTCCAAGGGGACCAAGATCTTCCAGGTGGTGGGGCACGTGAACACCCCCGGCGTCGTGGAGGCCAACATGGGCATGCCCCTGACCACCTTGATCGACCAGATCGGCGGGGGGTGCCGGCAAGGCAAACAGATCAAGGCGGTGCAACCGGGAGGGGCGGCCTGCGGCTTCATCACCCGGGAGCATCTCAACACCCCGCTGGAATATGCCGCCATGAGCAAAGTTGGCGGGGGCGTGGGCTCCGGTACCATGCTGGTGATGGACGAGAACGTCTGCATCATCGACGTGGTCAAGTGCCTGCTGTATTTCTTCCAGCACGAATCCTGCGGCTTCTGCCTGCCCTGCCGCCGGGGCACCCGGGTGCTCTACGAGATGATCTGCAAGGTGGCGGCGGGCAAAGCCACTCAAACCGACCTGGACCGGATGCTGACGCTGTCCAAGGCCATGGTGGATTCCGCCAACTGCGCCCTGGGATGGTCCCCCTATTCCTTCCTCCAGACCACCATGGAGCGCTTCAAGGACGAATACGACGCCCACCTGGCGGGCAACTGCCCGTTAGGGGTGTGCAAGGCCGAAGAGCATTCGCATTAAAAGATAAGTGTGATGTGGGGGCGGGTTTGAAACCCGCCCCTGCAAACCCCGTATAGGCCGGAAAAGGCAGATAACATGGCAAAGAGAATAGACCTTGACACCGCATTGCGGATCATCGATGCGGCGAAAAAGAAGGCCAAAGAGCTCAAGGTCGCCATGGATATCGCCGTGGTGGATGAAGGCAACAACCTGGTGGCCTTTCAGCGCATGGACGGGGCTTGGCTGGGCTCCATCAACATCGCCATGAACAAGGCCTACACCGCCCGGGCCTTCAATATGGAGACCAAAACCCTGGCGCCCCTGTGCCAGCCGGGGCAGCCCCTCTTCGGCATCCACGCCAGCAACGACGGACGCCTGATCATTTTTCCCGGGGGTATCCCCCTCAAAGACGGCGACACCGTCATCGGGGCCATCGGGGTGAGCGGCAGCAGCGTGGAGGATGACCAGGCGGTGGCGGCAGCCGGGGCCGCGGCGCTTTAGAAGATCTCCGGAAATCTGTTCCCAACCGCAACCCGGGAACGATGAGTGCTGAATGATAAATCAAACCAGCATTGCTAAGGATTAACTATGCTGATCAACTATGTGCCGGTATTAATCTTCATCTTAATCGCCGTCGGGCTGGTGGCCGTGATCGTGGTCCTGTCCGAGTTGCTGGGCACGAAGAAGCATTTCGCCACCAAGGACATGCCCTACGAGTGCGGCATGGACCCCATCGGCGACGCCCGCAGCCGCTACACGGTGCGCTTCTATGTCATCGCCATGTTCTTCATCGTGTTCGACATTGAAGCTATTTTCCTCTATCCCTGGGCGGTAGTGTTCAAGCCCCTGGGCTGGTTCGGGTTCGTGGAGATGCTGGTGTTTATCGGCATCATCGCGGTGGGCCTGGTGTACGTCTGGGGCAAGGGCGCCCTGGAGTGGGAATGAAACAGTTTTTAGTTTTTGGTAAAAGGAGATCGGCAAATCGATTCTAGTCGGCCTCAATAAGAACCATAACGAAAAACCAAAAACCAAAAACCAAAAACCGCTTTTTGGAGCACTGGAATGGGAATCGAAGAACACCTCGGACATAACGTTTTAACCACCACCCTGGAGAAGCTGGTGGACTGGGGCCGCAAGAACAGCCTCTGGCCCGCCACCTTCGGGCTGGCCTGCTGCGCCATCGAGATGATCTGCACCGCGGCCAACCGCTGGGACATCGCCCGCTTCGGCATGGAGGCCTTCCGGGCCTCCCCCCGCCAGGCGGACGTGATCATCATCGCCGGCACCGTGGTCAAGAAGATGATGCCGGCCATCCAGCGGGTCTATGACCAGATGAGCGAACCCAAGTGGGTCATCGCCATGGGCGCCTGCGCCACCTCCGGGGGGATTTTCGACTCCTACGCCGTGGTCCAGGGCATCGACAAGTACCTGCCGGTGGACGTCTACGTGCCCGGCTGCCCGCCCCGGCCCGAGGGTCTGCTGTACGGCATCTTGAAGCTCCATGAGCAAATCTTGAAAGATCCCTTCCTGAGCCGGAAGTATAAAGAGAGCCTCCAGGCTCGGCGGGAGGTGGCGGCATGAACAAAGCGGTGGCCCTGCTGGAAGAAAAGTTTGCCGATGAGGTGGTGGAGGTGGTGGAATTCCGTGGCGACACCACCATCGAGGTGAAGCCGGACCGCATTGTGGAAATCATGACCGCCCTCAAAGACGGCCATGATACCGGCTTCAAGTACCTGTCCATGATCGCCGGAATGGATTATTCTCCCGCCAGCCCCCGGTTCGGCGTGGTCTATGCCCTGTACAGCCACAAGCACCACGGCCGCATCACCGTGAAGACGCGGCTGGCGGATGACCAGGCCCCGTCCATCGACTCGGTGGCCTCGGTGTGGTCCACGGCCAATTGGCACGAACGCGAGGCCTATGACATGATGGGCATCCGTTTCAAGGGGCACCCGGACCTCAGGCGCATCCTCATGACCGCGGACTGGGTGGGGCATCCCCAGCGGAAGGACTATCCGTTAAAAGGCCTATAAATACCGTTTTGGGGTTTTTCGTTCTTGGTGGAAGGGACAAAAACCAAACCATAAAAAATAAACTCTTTCACTGAAAACGGAAAACGGAAAACGGAAAACGGGAATTTTGCCATGACTCAAGCCGGAACCATGCAACGCACCGAAACCATGCTGCTGAACGTGGGGCCGTCCCACCCCAGCACCCACGGGGTCCTTCGGGTCCTGGTGGAGTTGGACGGCGAGCTCATCAAGAGCGCCGACCCGGACATCGGTTACCTCCACCGCGGCATCGAGAAGATGTGCGAGTACCGCACCTATCACAAGTGCCTGCCCCTGATGAACCGGGTGGACTACCTGGCCGGGGAAGTGAACAACTTCGGCTTCTGCCTGGCGGTGGAAAAGCTCTTAGGCGTCGAAGTCCCCAAGCGGGCCCAGTATATCCGGGTGCTGATCGTGGAGTTGACCCGGATCGCCTCCCACCTCTTCTGGCTGGGGACCCACGGCCACGACCTGGGGGCCATGACCCCGCTGTTTTACGCCTTCCGGGAGCGGGAAAAGATCATGGACCTGTGCGAAATGGTCTCCGGGGCCCGGATGTTCCCGCTCTATTTCCGCATCGGCGGCCTGGCCGCAGACCTGCCCGAAGGTTTCATGGCCGCGGCCTGGGAGTTCGCCAAGGCCTTCGACAAAAACTGGCAGGATTACGACACCCTCCTGACCCAGAACGTCATCTGGAAACAACGCACCGTGGGCGTGGGCACCATGAGCGCCGCCGACGCCCTGGACTGGGGCTGGTCCGGTCCCATGGCCCGGGGCTCCGGGGTGGATTGGGACCTCCGGCGGGACAACCCCTACTCCAGCTACGACGAGTTTGATTTTGAGGTGCCGCTGGGGAACAGCCAGGGTGACACCTACTCCCGGTACTTGGTGCGCATGGCTGAGATGCTCCAGAGCAACCGCATCATCAAGCAGGCGTTGGAAAAAATCGCCCAGACCGAGCCCGGGGACATCAAGGTCGCGGACCCGCGGATCAGCCTGCCGCCCAAGGAGATGGTCTACAGCGACATCGCCAGCCTGATCAACCATTTTAAGCTGATCCAGGAAGGCATCACGCCGCCTAAAGGCGAAGTCTACCAATGCATCGAGGCCCCCAAGGGCGAGATGGGGTTTTATATCGTCAGCGACGGCGGGCCCCAGCCGCTTCGGGTCAAGGTCAGGACCCCGTCTTTCGTGGTGCTGGGTTCCCTGGACAAGCTGTGCCAGGGGAGATTGCTGTCGGACATGATCGCGATGATCGGCACCATGGACATCGTGTTGGCAGACGTGGACAGGTAAATGCAGGGGTCAGGGATCAGGGGTCAGGGGCCAGTTTTTTATAGCTGACTGCTGACAGCTGACCGCTGACAGCTCAACAACATAGGAACGAAATATGGTTAATCTGACCATCGACGGACGGGCCATTCAGGCGAAACCGGGCTCGACCATCCTGGAAGTGGCCAAAGCGAACGGGATTTTCATCCCCTTCCTTTGCTACCATCCGGCCCTGAAACCCATCGGCTCCTGCCGCATCTGTGTGGTGGACGTCAAGCCCGGGCCGCCCCGGCCCATCCCGGCCTGCGCCACTACCGTCACCGAAGGCATGGAGGTGGTAACGGATACGCCTCGGATTGCCGCCCTGCGCCAGGAGTTGATGAAGCTGGTGCTCATCAACCACGCCCTGGAGTGCCCCATCTGCGACAAGGGCGGAGAATGCGAGCTGCAGGACCTGACCCATGCCTTGGCCGTGCCCACGGTGGACCTGGAAGCGGTGAAACTGCCGCCCAACCCGGACTACGTCTCCCAGATGGTGGAGCGCCACCCGGACCGCTGCGTCACCTGCGGCCGCTGCGTCAAGGTCTGCCGGGACCGGGTGGGGGCCATGGCCATCAACTTCACCCTGCGGGGCTATTTCACCGAACTGGCCAGCGGCGCCCAGCCGCTGGACTGCGAATTCTGCGGCTCCTGCATCGACATCTGCCCGGTAGGCGCCCTGATCAACAAGCAGTTCAAGTACCGGGCCCGGGCCTGGGAAGTGTCCAAGACCGAAATGGCCTGCCCCTTCTGCGGCGGCGGCTGCACCTACCAGGTGCACACCAAAGACGGCAAGATCCTGCGGGTGCTGAACGAAGATTCGGTGCTGCTCTGCGGCCGGGGCCGGTTCGGCTGGCCGGCGGTGGAGGCCGACGACCGTCTCAAGACCCCGCTGATCAAAGACGGCGGCAAGTTCCGGGAAGCCTCCTGGGATGAGGCCCTGGACCTGGTGGCCGCCAAATTGAAGGAGACCGTCGAGGCCGGCGGCGCCAAGACCGTATACGGTGTCGGTTCGCCCCGGGCCACCAACGAAGCCAACTACGCCTTCCAGAAATTCTTCCGGGAAGGACTGGCCACCAACCAGCTGGACAACCCGGGCCGTTATAACTATGTCCGGGCCATCAAGGCCATGGCCGAGGTCTTCGGGACTCCCAAGGTAGAAGGTGTGGAGGCCGGCAGCGCCCTGGTTCCGGCTTACCACTCGCCGTTGGTGGTCACGGAAGCGGCCACCGGCAGCGGCTTCCCCTTTGTGCTGGGGAAACTGGCGGACCTGCCCAAGGCCGACCTGGTCCTGGTGGTGGGCACGGACGTCACCCCGGAGAGCCCGCCCCTGGGCTGGGGTCTCATGGAAGCCAAGGAGAACCCGAAATTCCGGCTGCTGATGGCCAATACCCGCAAGACCAAGTTCGACCGCTACGCCGACCTGTCCATCCGGTATAAGCCGGGAAGCGAACGGGTCCTCATCGCCGGGCTGATCAAGTTTCTCCTGGCCGACAACCCCGACTGGACCCCGGCCATCAAGGCCGCCGGGTTTGACGAGTTCAAAGAAAGCGTCAAGCTCACCCCCAAGGAAATCACCACCAAGACCGGGGTGGACGACGCGGTGATTAAGGAAATGGCCGCTCTCCTGGCCCAGGCCCAGGCTCCGGCCATCGTCTTCGGCACCGAGGTGCTGAGCCAGGACAAGGGCCAACAGACCGCCCTGGCCCTGGCCGACCTCTTCCTCCTGGTGGGCCAACCGGACGCACCCGGCAGCGCCCTGTACCCCGTGGCCGAGAAGAACAACTCCCGGGGCGTCAGCGAAGTCGGCGTCTTGCCGGATATGCGCCCGGGTTATATGCCGGTGGAAGGGTCGGAGCCCGGCGCCACCCTGGAAGAGGTGCTGGACCTCCTGGAGGCGGACGACCCCGCGGCGCCCAAGGCCCTGTATCTGCTGGGCGGGGACTTGCTGCGGTCGCTGCCGCATCGCAGCCGCACCAAAAAGGCGCTCAAGAAAGTGCCGTTCATCGTGGTGCAAGACGCGTTCCTGACCGACACTGCCAAGCTGGCCGACGTTGTCCTGCCGGTGGCGGTGCATGCCGAGCAGGAAGGCACCTTCATCAGCAGCACCGGCCAGTTGGGATTGCTCAACCAGGCTCTTCCCACCAACGGGGTACGGCCCGACTGGCAGATCATCAGCCAACTGGGGGCCAAGATGGGGTTCGCGATGAAATCCGTCAGCCCCAAGGTGATTTTTAAGGAACTGGCGGCCAAGATGCCCCTGTGGGCCGGGTTGGAACCCAAGTTCAGCGCCCCCTGCCCCAAGATCAAGGCCGCGGTGAGCGGGAAGTTCGTCCCCTTTGAGACCGACATCAGCCTGCCCGGCCGGCGGCCCTTCACCCTGATCATCGGCAAATCCCTGCAGCACTCCGGGTCGTTTACTACTCATCACCCCGGCGGCACCCTGGCCATCACGGGGGAGGCGCTGCTGAAGATCAATCCCGAAGACGCCCAGAGCCTGGGGTTGGCCCCGGGTGAAGTGGTAAAGGTGATCTCCTCCCACGGGGAAATCTCGGCGCCGGTGAAATTGACCGCGGATATGCCCGCGGGCGTAGTGTTCCTGCCGGAGCATTTCGCCGCCCCGGCCGCCAACGATTTAACCCTTAACTCCAACCTGGTGCGCGTGACCATCCAAAAGGGTTGAGAACATGAATCTGCCCCTCGTTATAGCTGTCAGCGTCCTCAAGATCGCCGTAGTCATGGGGGTCTTGCTCACCTGCGTCGCCTATACGGTGCTCCTGGAACGCAAGGTCCTGGGTTTCATCCAACTGCGGTACGGCCCCAACCGGGTAGGCCCCTGGGGGCTGCTCCAGCCCCTGGCTGACGCCCTCAAGCTGCTGTTCAAAGAAGACTTCACCCCGCCGGGCGCCAACAAGTACCTCTTTGTCATCGCGCCGGTGATTACCGCCGGGGCGGCCTTCCTGCCCTTTGCGGTCATCCCCTTCGCGGCCAATATCCTGCCGCCGGAGATTACCTTCTACGGCTACAAGGTCGACCTCACCGTGGCGGCCCTGAACCAGGGGGTCATCGGCGACACCAACATCGGCCTGCTGTATATCTTCGCAGTGGGTTCGCTGGGGGTGTACGGCGCCATCCTGGGCGGCTGGGCCTCCAACAACAAGTATTCGCTGTTGGGTGGTCTGCGCCTCTGCGCCCAGATGGTCAGCTACGAGCTGGCTCTGGGGCTTTCGGTCATCGGCGTCATCATGCTGGCCGGGTCCCTGAGCACCGTGGCCATCGTGGAGGCCCAGAAGTCCATCCCGTATATCGTTTTTCAACCCCTGGGCTTCGTCATCTTCATGATTGCGGCCATGGCCGAATGCGGCCGGACGCCCTTTGACCTCATTGAGTGCGAAAACGAGCTGGTGGCCGGATACCAGACGGAATACAGCTCCATGAAATGGGGCATGTTCATGATGGGGGAATACGCCCACATCATCGCAGCCTCGGCCCTGGCCACCACCCTGTTCCTGGGCGGCTGGCAGGGACCGGTGCTGCCCCCCGTGGTCTGGTTTATGGCCAAGACCTTTGCCCTGGTCTTCTTCTTCATCTGGGTAAGAGGCACCTTCCCCCGCTTCCGGTTTGATCAGCTCATGGCCTTGGGCTGGAAGGTCCTGTTGCCCCTGAGCCTGGTGAACATCCTGGTCACCGGCGCGGTTATCTTATTTATCAAGGGTTAATCCATGATTATTCCTTTGCTCAAAGGGTTGGCGACCACCCTCAAGATGGCGTTGTCCAAACCCATTACCCTGCAGTATCCGGAAGAGAAACGGCAGGTTTCGCCCCGCTGGCGGGGCCATCCGGAACTCACCATCAATGACGACGGTGACCGGCGTTGTGTGGCCTGCACCCTGTGCCTGGTGGTCTGCCCATCCAACGCCATCCAGGCTATCGTGGCCGGCGAGGGTGAGGATCACAGCAAGTATCCGGTGGCCTTCACCATCGACCTGCAGCGCTGCATTTTCTGCGGTTTCTGCCAGGAGGCCTGTCCCAAGGGGGCCATCAAGCTGAACAGTCTTTATGAACTGGCCCAATACGACAAAAAGTTGCTCATTCTCGACATCGAAGGCGCAACCCAAAGCAAGTCGCAACTGCGCCTGGGGGATTGGCTATGATCCAAGTAAGCCCTAATCCCCAGCCAATTCGGCAGGAATAGGAGGCCCGAGGGATGCAGATCCTGTTTTTCATCCTGGGCGCCGTGGCCCTGATTGCCGGCGGCCTGGTGGTCTTTCAGAAGCACCCTTTGAGGAGCGCCCTCTGGCTCATCGTCAACTTCTTTGCGGTGGCAGGCATTTACCTCCTGGCCCACGCCGAATTCATCGCCGCCATCCAGGTGATCGTTTACGCCGGGGCCATCATGGTGCTGTTCTTGTTTGTCATCATGCTCATGAATATCCGGCAGCCGGAAGATGCGCCCAAGATCCCTTTTATCGGGCAGAAAATGGGGGGCATCATCCTGGCCGGTTTCACCGGGCTGATCCTGATTTACGGCGTCTGTAAGGCGGCCCTGACTACCGGCAAGGAAGCGGCCCCGGGCCTGGGCAACACCGAATCCATCGCCCGGAGCCTGTTCACCGACTATCTGCTGCCCTTCGAAGTCACCTCGGTTCTGCTCCTGGTGGCCATCGTCGGGGCTGTGGTGCTGGCGAAGAGCAAGTTGAATTGATGGCCTGAGAATCTCAAGCGGAGAACGATTATGGTAGTACCGGTCCACTATTACCTGGCCTTGAGCGTGGCCCTGTTCGCCCTGGGGGTGATCGGGGTCCTGATTCGGCGCAACGCCCTGGTCATCTACATGTGCATCGAAATGATGCTCAACGCCGTCAACCTGGCCTTCATCGGCTTTGCCGACTACTTCAAAGCCGTGGACGGCCAGATGTTCGTGTTCTTTGTCCTGACCGTGGCCGCGGCCGAAGTGGCGGTGGGACTGGCCCTGATCGTGGCCATCTTCCGCAACCGGGGCGATGTTTACGTAGACAACCTTAATATCCTCAAGTGGTGAGGCGAACTCCATGATGGATTATGTCTGGCTGATACCCCTCTTTCCCCTCATCGGCTTTTTGATCAACGGCCTGGTGGGCAAGAGTCTGCCCAAGTCAGTGGTGGGGACCATCGGGTCCGCCGCCGTGGGCCTGAGTTTCCTGGTCACCGTCGCGATCTTCCTGGAGTTTCTGAAACTCCCCCAGGGGATCCACGCCGTGGAAAAGGTGGTCTACACCTGGATCGCCTCGGGACCCTTCAAGGTCTCGGTGGCCTTCCTCATCGACCCCCTATCCCTGATCATGCTGCTGGTGGTCTCCGGGGTGAGCACCCTCATCCACATCTACTCCATCGGCTACATGCACGATGACGAGGGTTTTTACCGGTACTTCGCTTACCTCAACCTCTTCGTCTTCGCCATGCTCATCCTGGTGAGCGCCAACAACTTCCTCCTGATGTTCGTGGGCTGGGAAGGCGTGGGTCTCTGCTCGTATCTGCTCATCGGGTTCTGGTATGAAAAGAAGTCGGCAAGCGACGCGGGCAAAAAAGCCTTTGTGGTCAACCGGATCGGCGACTTCGGCTTCCTGCTGGGCGTCTTCCTGATTTTCTGGACCTTCGGGTCGGTGAACTTCTCGGAAGTAATGCCCCTGGCCGCCAAGTACCCCATGGGCTCCGGCGTCCTCACCGCCATCACCCTGTGCCTGTTCTTAGGGGCCACCGGCAAGTCGGCCCAGCTGCCGCTCTACACCTGGCTGCCCGACGCCATGGAAGGCCCCACCCCGGTGTCCGCCCTGATCCATGCGGCCACCATGGTCACCGCCGGCGTCTTCATGGTGGCCCGGTGCAGCACCATGTTCGTGCTGTCGCCCATTTCCATGACCGCGGTGGCCGGGGTGGGGGCGCTCACCGCCATCTACGCCGCCACCATCGGCATCACCCAGTTCGACATCAAGCGCGTCCTGGCTTACTCTACCGTCAGCCAGTTGGGGTATATGTTTCTGGCCTGTGGCGTGGGGGCCTTTACCTCCGGCATCTTCCACCTGATGACCCACGCCTTCTTTAAAGCCCTCCTGTTCTTGGGTTCCGGCTCCGTCATCCACGGCATGCACGGCGAACAAGACATGCGCAAGATGGGCGGCTTGAAGAAGCACATGCCCATCACTTACTGGACCTTTATCCTGGCCACCCTGGCCATCGCCGGGATCTTCCCCTTCGCCGGTTTCTTCAGCAAGGACGAAATCCTGTTCCACTCCCTGGTGAGCGGCCACACGGTCTTCTGGGGCATCGCCACCGTGGCGGCCTTTATCACCGCCTTCTACATGTTCCGGGCGGTGTTCATGACCTTCAACGGCCCGGAAAAGTTCGACCATCACCACGTGCATCCCCACGAGTCTCCGCCCCTGATGACCATTCCCCTGATGACCCTGGCGGGGCTGTCGGTGGTGGGCGGCCTGGTGGGCTTCCCCATCATCGAGGGAGCCAACAAGTTCAAGGCCTTCCTGGCCCCGGCCATTACGCCCCTGGTGCACGAGGTCCACGCTCCGGTTTGGTTTGAAATCGTCATGATGGCCTTTTCCATGGCGGTAGCCGGGGCGGGCATCTACATGGCTTACAAGTTCTATATGGCCAAGCCCGAACTGCCGGAGAAGGTCACCGAGAAGATCCCGGTTATTTACGACCTGGTCTATAACAAGTACTACGTGGACGAGATCTATGACGCCACGGTGGTGGAGCCCATTAAAAACGGCTCCGACTTCCTGTGGCACGGCGTGGACGAAAACATCATTGACGGCGCGGTCAACGGCAGCGCCACTACCGTCGGATGGCTGAGCAGCCACCTCCGAAAACTGGAGACCGGGTTTGTCCAAAGTTACGCCCTGGCCATCCTCATCGGCACGGTGCTCGTCACCGGCTATCTCATCGGACGTTAGGGGGGGCACATGCAACTACCCATCCTCTCCATTCTGATCTTCCTCCCCATCGTCGGGATCGGGATCCTGCTGATCCTGGACCGGAAGCGCCACAAGGCTCTGAAGATCGCCACCCTGATCGTATCCGTGGTGGAGTTCCTGGTTTCCCTGCCCCTGTGGTTCGATTTCAACAGCCAGACCGCAGCCATGCAGTTCGTGGAGCGCCGGGAGTGGATGCCGACTTACGGTATCAGCTACTACCTGGGGATCGACGGCTTTTCCCTGCTGCTCATCATGCTCACCACCTTCCTGACCCCGCTGTGCGTCCTGGCTACCTGGGAAGACATCCAGCACCGGGTCAAGGAATTCATGGTCTGCCTCCTGGCCCTGATGAGCGGCATGATCGGCGTCTTCGTCTCCCTGGACCTCTTCCTGTTCTACGTCTTCTGGGAAGTGATGCTCATCCCCATGTACCTGCTCATCGGGGTTTGGGGCAACCCGGCCCGCCGGGTCTATGCGGCCATCAAGTTCTTCCTGTTCACCATGTTCGGCTCCCTGCTGATGTTGGTCGCCATTTTGGTCCTCTACTTCCACTACGGCAAGACCACCGGCACCTACACCTTCGACCTCCTGAAGATGTACGGGACCTCGATTCCCTTTAATATGCAGTTCTGGATGTTCCTGGCCTTCGGCCTGGCCTTCGCCATCAAGGTGCCCATGTTCCCCTTCCACACTTGGTTGCCGGACGCCCACACCGAGGCCCCCACCGTGGGTTCGGTCATTCTGGCCGCCGTGCTCCTGAAGATGGGGACTTACGGCTTCCTGCGGTTCAACATGCCGATGTTTCCCGATGCGGCCCACTACTTCGTGCCCCTGTTCAGCATCCTGGCGGTCATCGGCATCGTCTACGGCGCCCTGGTCTCCATGGTGCAAAAGGACCTGAAGCGCCTCATTGCCTTTTCCTCCGTGAGCCACCTGGGCTTCGTCATGCTGGGGTTGTTCACCTTCACCATGCCCGGGGTCCAGGGGGGCATCATCCAGATGATCAACCACGGGCTGTCCACCGGGGCCTTGTTTTTGATCGTCGGCACGATCTACGAGCGGCGCCACACCCGGATGATCTCCGAGTTCGGCGGCCTGTGCACCCCCATGCCCGTGTTCGCCATCATCTTCATGATCGTCACCCTGTCGTCCATCGGGCTGCCGGGGTTGAACGGCTTCGTGGGTGAGTTCCTCATCCTCCTGGGAGCCTTCCAAACCAACAAGATTTATGCCACCATCGCCGCCACCGGGGTCATCTTCGCGGCCTGCTACATGCTGTGGATGTTCCAGCGGGTGATCTTCGGCAAGGTGACCAACGACAAGAACAAAGACCTCAAGGACCTGTCCTGGCGGGAAATCGCCATCTTTGCGCCCCTGATCCTCTTCATCATCTGGATCGGGGTTTATCCCAGCACCTTTTTAGACAAAACCAAGGCATCGACGGAGAACTTCGTGGCCATGATGGAAAAGGCCAAGTCCACCCAGGTGTCCCAATCCCACGTGTTTAAGGGGGAGGCGCAATGAACCTCATCATCCCCAGCTTCCATCTGAGCAGCATCGGGCCGTGGTTGACGCTGACGGTGACCGCCATCCTCATCCTGGTGCTGGATGCCCTCTCCCCCAAAGGACGGAAAGCCTGCTTCTCCTGGCTCGCCCTGGCGGGCCTGGCGGTGGCGGCCTTCCAAACTATAGGCCTCTGGGGCAGTACCGGCACCGATTTTGTTCGCATGGTCTACCTGGACAACTTCGCCTTTTTCTTCTACCTGATTTTCATCCTGGGCGCGGCCCTGACGGTGTTCATCTCCCGGCAGTACCTGGAAGATTACGGCAAGAATATGGGCGAATACTACGCCCTGATCCTCTTCGCCACCGTGGGCATGATGCTCATGGCCGCGGGGGCGCACCTGATCATGATCTTCCTGGGCCTCGAGATCATGTCCATCGCCATTTACGTCCTGGCGGGCCTCTTCCGGGAAGACCTGCGCTCCAATGAGGCGGCCTTGAAATACCTCATCCTGGGGTCGTTCTCAAGCGCCTTCCTGCTCTTCGGCATGGCCATGCTCTACGGGGCCTCCGGGGGCACCCTGTATCTAAACGACCTGCCCCTGCGCCTGGGAGCCGACCCGGCCATGGCTCCCCTGGTGCTTTTGGGCATCGGTCTGCTCATCGTCGGCTTCGGCTTCAAGGTCGCCGCGGCCCCCTTCCACATGTGGACCCCGGACGTCTATGAAGGCGCCCCCACCTCCATCACCGCGTTCATGGCCGTGGCCGTCAAAGCCGCCGCCTTCGCCGCCTTCGCCCGGGTCTTTTTCCTGGCCTTCCCGGCCATCAAGGTGGACTGGAGCATGGTCCTGTGGGTCCTGGCCGTGGCCACCATGACCATCGGCAACATCACGGCCCTGGCCCAGACCAACATCAAACGTATGCTGGCCTATTCCTCCATCGCCCACGCCGGCTATCTCCTCATGGCCATGGTGGCCGCCAACCAGCTGGGCGCCATGAGCCTGCTCTACTACCTCCTCGCCTACACCCTGATGAACCTGGGGGCCTTCGGGGTGGTGATCCTCATCGGACGCAAAAAAGACAGCTACCTCAACATCTACGACTACTCCGGCCTGGGCGCCCAGCACCCGGTCCTGGCCGCATCCATGGCCTTGTTCATGTTCGCCCTGGCGGGGATTCCCCCCACCGCGGGCTTCGTGGGCAAGTTCTATATCTTCTCCGCCGCGGTCCAGGCTGGCTACATCTGGCTGGCCATCATCGGCGTCATGAACTCCCTGGTGTCGGTCTTCTACTATCTCCGCATCACCGTGCTGATGTATATGAAGCCTGCGGAAGCCGACCTGGGCCCGGTGATCTTCTCCCCGGCCCAGACCGCGGTGGTGGCCCTCACCGCCGCCGGAGTCCTGGCCATCGGCATCTTCCCGGGCAGCCTCTACAACCTGGCCATGAACGCGGTGAAGATCTTCCCGGGCCTTTAACCAATACCTGGACTAAATGAAAAAAGCAGGGCCGCCGGCCCTGCTTTTTTGTTTATACGGATTGCATCAAAGAACTATGAAAAGTCAGGTCATTCTGAACGCAGCGCAGCTTCGTTGCGAATCCCGGCGGTGTTAAATGAGAGATTCTTCGATGCGCTCAGAATGACAAAGGTCGTCGTTTGTTATTGGTATTAAACCGGATCCATCATCGAAATAAACAAGGGCGTCCGATGGATTTCGGCTGTTTCGTGGGCTGTAAAACCTTTTAAATAGGCCATCACATGGACCGGGACCGTTACCAGGGCATGAAAGATGCCGAACTTCCCCGCCCTTTTTAAACGCTGATAGATGGGACTGCGTCGATCAAGGTAGATCATGCCAAAATTGAGTTTATATTTTGCCAACACCGCCTCAATGAGATTAAATAAATTTCCCTCATTGCCTTCTCTGGCATAAATATTTCCAAGTGTTAAAAAATGATAATTTCCCTGGGGGAATAGCCGGCGAACCCAGGGGATTCGCGGCAATATTTTTAACAACAATACTCCACTGGCTCCCGGCAAATGTTTTATGGTCAAATGGTTCCTTTCACATTGCAAACCGGCAATAATTTCCCCACCTTGCATAACAACATAGTAATCTTCGGTTTTTATGGACTGCTCAAAATCGGTCAGAGAGTGGTTTGAATATTGTTCATAAAGAAGTTGAACCAATCGCTCTCTTTGTGAATCTTCCAGTTTCTCGACGCAGCCCCGATCTTTCGGGCATAATCGGCTCACGAGCAGGCTGTTATATTGACCGAGGGATTTTCTGCCTACTTTTTGGAGGGTTCTCAGGGAGCGGGTATTGGCCGCTTCAACATAACCATAATATACTCCCCGTTCCTGCAATTGGCTGAGCCCATAGTCCAGCGCCTGTCCGCTCAAAAGAGTTCCATACCCTTTGCCCCTCTCTGTATTCTCAATCGCAAGGCCATAGGAGTAAAAAGCGGGATAATCTTTGTCCCCGAGCCGGTTGGTTTTGCGCATCAGGGTTAAAGCGCCAATAAGCTGGCCTTTTTTTTCCAGGGCAAGAAAATGGGGCTGCTCGATGCGGTTCAGAATCTCCGATATGTTATTGATAGTATAGGTTAATCCCCCCGAACCCCAAGTCGTGCGCTCTAACAATGCCAAAAAAGCTGCATCATAGGTGCTCCTTCTCCGAATCAAAAGATGGCGGAATTTATCTTCAAATATCACTTCAGACATAACGAACTTAGAATTAAAGGGACACCATACTTAATTCATTCTGGTTCCCAAGCTGCACTTGGAAACCCAATGATTTGAAAGGCTTGGCTTTGCACCCCCAAGCGAAGCTTGGGCTATACCGGGAATAATTTACGTAAGATGTCCCCTTTTTTCCGGCTATCCGAACCACCGGGCACGGACCCGAGCGCGCGGTGGTGTGCCAGGGAAAGCCCGCAAGGGCATACCTATGTCGATTTGTTCAACCAAGGGTTGGTGCCGCCTGAGATGGGCGCACCAAAATCGGCTTACAACAGCTTGTCTTTCACCAGGTATTCCATGGCCCGTTGGGCGTAGGTGGCCATGGCGCTGATCATCCAGGTGAGGTGGGACTGGATGTCGGCGAACATGCTGGCGTCCGCCATGCCGATGAGTCCGGTCATCACGGTGCGCACCCGGATCATGTCGGGGTCGTTGATCTGGGCCTGCACCAGGTTGACTTCCTGCTCCAAACCCCGGAGAAAATCCACGAAGAGCCGGCCGGCCCCTTCCCGTTCCAGCCCCTCCATCTGGGTCACCGTATGCAGCAGCCGGGATGCCAGCAGGAGTTCCGCCTTCACCCGGTCGGCAAAATGGAAGGCCAGGATCGCCTCTCGCCGGTTGGCCGGAAAGCCTTCAGCCATATCGTCACCTCCTGAAAGGATGCCGCTTACCTTACCATATCCGACGCCGGGCCACAACCTGGGGCCCGGGGCGGCCGGGGCATGAGGCCTTGGCCAGTGAATGCCAACACCCTCTTCCTTTATAAAGCCGATTTCTTAGCGATCCTCTCCGGCTGGGGGGCGAAGTCGGGGGTGGAAGGGATGTTTTGCTTCTTCATCTTTTCCAGCAAGGTGGTGCGGTTGAGGTGAAGAATCTGCGCCGCCCGGCTTTTCACCCAATTGCTCTGGTCCAAAGCCTTGAGAATCAGGTCCCGTTCGAAGGCCTGGACCGCATCGGTAAAGTGGATGCCCTGCTGGGAGAATTCCACCGTCTGCGCCTGGAGGGAGCCGGCGAGTTGCTGAAACTTCTCGGGGAGGTCGGATATCTCGATAACCTCGCCTTCGGTGAGAATAACCAGGCGTTCCATGAGGTTTTCCAGTTCCCTGACATTCCCGGGCCAGGGGTGCTGCCGGATGAGGTCCATGGCCGACGGGCTGAGCCGTTTGAGGGGCTTTTTCTTGGTGCGGCTGAATAACTGCAGGAAGTGCTGGACGAGGAGCGGAATGTCGGAAACCCGCTCCCGGAGCGGCGGAACCCGGATGGGGATGACGTTAAGACGGTAAAAGAGGTCTTCCCGGAAGCGGTTCTGGCGCACCAGTGCTTCCAGGTCCCGGTTCGTGGCCGCGATTACCCGGATATCCACCCGGAGGGTCTTGATGCCGCCGATTCTCTCAAAAGAGTGGTCTTGTAAGACCCGGAGAATCTTGACCTGGAGGCCGGGGCTCATCTCGGAGATTTCGTCTAAAAAGATGGTGCCGCCGTTGGCCAGCTCGAAGCGGCCGATGCGGGTGCGGACGGCGTGGGTAAAGGCGCCCCGTTCGTGCCCAAAGAGCTCGCTTTCCAGCAACTCTTCGGGAATGGCGGCGCAGTTGACCGGAATTAACGGCCCTTCCCGCCGGGGGCTGTTATAATGGATGGCGTGGGCGATGAGCTCCTTGCCGGTGCCGGATTCCCCCAGGATCAAAACGTTGCTGTCGGTGTCCGCCACCTTGCGGATCAAGTCGAAGACCCGGGTGATCCCGTCGCTGGTGCCCACCATGTTGGCGAAGCCGTACCGCCGGTGGAGTTGTTTCCTGAGGTGCAGATTTTCCCATTTCAGGCGCCGGTGTTCCAGGGCCCGGGCCACCACCAGGCGGAGTTCGGTGGGGTCTACGGGTTTGGTGAAGTAATCATAGGCCCCCTGGTGCATGGCAGACACCGCATTGGCGATGGTGCCATAGCCGGTGATGATGATGCACGGGCACGCCGGCGCCTCCCGCTGGAGATATTTCAGCAGTTCCATGCCGTCCAGGCCGGGTAAGGCCAGATCGCTCAGCACCAGGTCAAAGGCCTGCTCTTTCAGGTGACGCAAGCCCCTCTCCCCATCCGCGGCGGCAGTTACCTCGTAGCCCTCGGTCTCCAGGATTTCTTTCAGGCTGGAGAGCAGGGCCGGATCATCATCCACCACCAGAATGGAGGCATTATCCCGTTTCATTAAAGATCTCCCTCGGTTATTATAAGGATACCCGAAAATGCCCTTTCTGTCAATTAAATGACAGGGGGCAAACTCCCGCTTGATAAGGCGCGCGGGAAAAAGGTTGACTTCGAGAAAATATTATTGTTATGCTCTAACAACCTGCGGTTGAGGAGAACCAGTGCTAGCAACTTTAGCTGTAATTCTATGGGCTTATGGGATGTACGCCCTGCTCTCCTTTCTCTTTCATCGCCAGGGCGGTTATGTCCGCAGCCGGGGCCGCTGGCGCGCGCTGAGCCGGCTTGCCCTGCTGGGTGGGGTAACCGCCGGGACGGGGCTCATTGTCTGGTGTTGCGTCTACCCCGACAAGCATGATCAGCGGCTGAAGCTCGCCGGGTTTCTCGGCACCGTGTATGCCGAGGGGTGGCCGGACCGGGTAGACCCCCTCAAATATCCGCCGGTCAAAACCCCGCACCAGGGGGCATCAGAGCAGCCGGGATATGCCCTGCTGCACCCGGAGACCGCGGATAGTCAGATAGGACCGGAGAAGAAGGTTCCCAAACCCAGGCCGAACCGGATTGCCTCCAAGAAGCAAGCTGCAGCCCCCCCAGGATAACGCCGGCAAGAGCGCCAAGGTTACGAAAGTTTCGGCCCCGCCGTCCAAGAAGGACAAGTTGGCCGCCAAAAGCCACGTCAAGAAAAAGAACCGGTCTTCCGCCCCGAGCGGCAGGCAGGCCGATGCCGGTTAGCAGCCTGGAGGCCCCGGCTTGGCTCCAGGGCGACCCACTTCCGCGGTGATCCGACACGTACCAAGACCCCTGAAAGTTTTTACCTCCAAGGCCCGGTTGCGGCGCCTCCGGTTGTCGCCGCACCACCCCTGCTCGGGGTAACCAGTGCCCCAGAACTCAGCCAGCCAAACGGGAAAGATCGCCCGGGCCGCCGGGACGGTCAGCCTCGCAGTCATGTTCAGCCGGATTCTGGGGCTGGTGCGGGAACAAGTCTTTGCCGGACTCTTTGGCGCCGGCCTCGCCTTTGACGCCTACGTCGTCGCCTTCCGGGTTCCCAACCTCCTCCGGGACCTGTTTGCCGAAGGGGCCTTGAGCTCCGCTTTCGTTACCGTTTTCACCGATTACGAGCAGCGCCTGGGGCAGGAAAAAACCTGGCAACTGGCCAATAACGTGGTCTTTTGCTGCACCCTGCTGTTGAGCCTGGTGGTCATGGCGGGCATCTGGTTCTCCCCGGATATCGTCGGGGTCATGGCCCCGGATTTCGGCGCCGTCCCGGGAAAGCTGGAACTCACCACCCTGATGACCAGGATCATGTTTCCTTTCCTCATCCTGGTGTCCCTGGCGGCCCTGGCTATGGGAGTCCTCAACACCAAGGGCAAGTTTTTTGTCCCCTCCGCGGCCTCCAGTTTTTTCAACCTGGGCTCCGTGGTGGCCGGCGTGGGCCTGGCTCTGGCCGCTCCCAGGTTCGGGGTGGCGCCCATCGTCGGCATGGCCTGGGGCACCCTGGTGGGAGGCTCTTTGCAGCTGCTGTTCCAGGTGCCGCTGTTGTGGAGGGTGGGGTTCAGGCTCAGGTTCGTCCTTGATCTCCGGGAACCGGGACTGCTGCGGATCTTCCGGTTGATGCTGCCCGCGGTGGTGGGCCTTTCCGCCACGCAGATCAACATCTTCATCAACACCTTCTACGCCTCCAGTTGCGCCCAGGGCAGCGTCTCCTG
>Ga0351972_10220_pt1 | contig 18745 bp, 17 predicted proteins | sample TotcelHFGM3001N9_FD_206747 | JGI IMG/M metagenome (GOLD analysis project Ga0351972, IMG submission 206747) | Enriched cells from coal bed in the Powder River Basin, Montana, United States - Total cells FGM rep2 HSBNCT.FGM.300.1.N9 ...
TCATGTGGTAGATTACCGGTTCCTCCGGGGCCAAAGCGGAAATCAGGGCCCTCCCGCCCATTCCCAGGACCATCTCCTGGCACAGGCGGTAATGGGAGTCGCCGCCATAGAGGTGATCGGTGAGGGTCTGGTCCCAGGGAGAGTTTTCCGGCAGAGCCGTGTCAAGAAAATATACCGGCACCTTGTGGCCGGAGAGGCCCTGAATCTCATAGCGCCAGGCCCGCACCTTCACCTGCCTGCCCTCGATGGCAATGGTCACCTGCGGCTCCATGGGCTCCAGGATCTTTTCCGGGGTCCAGGAGGCGGGGCTCTCAGTCTGGTTTCCCTGGGCGTCCAGGTGCTGGCGAAAATACCCCTGCCGGTAAACCAGGCTCACCCCTACCATGTGAAGCCCCAAATCTGCGGCGGAGCGCAGCGTATCACCGGCAAGCACCCCCAGACCGCCGCTATAGGTGGGAAGATTCGATTCAAGCCCGATCTCCATAGAGAAGTAAGCTATCCGGGGAAGCTGCCCGGGTGACATGATTTTCATGGAGGCCTCCTTACCGTGCAAGAGTTCCAGGACGCGCCGAACCTGAAACAAGAAGCGATTTATGATCGAGCCGAGGCGATGATTCTTCTTACCAGTTTATCAATTTCCACGGCGATGACGACGGTGACCGAGACCAGACTGATCCTGAGCCATTCCATGGGCATGATGGGCTCCATGCGGAAGATCCATTGCATGAAGGGAAGATAAATGGCCGCCAGATGGGCGATGAAGGCGGCGATGGTACCGAAAAAGAGGAACGGATTGCCCAGGGGATTCATCCGGAAGAGCGATTGCAATTCGGAACGGCTGTTGAAGGCCTGGAAAAACTGGAAGAAGACCATGGTGGTCACTGCGATGGTCCTGGCCTTTTCCGGGGACACCCCCTGGTTCAGGGCATGGATGAACTCATAGATCACCCCGGCCGAAATCAATAAGGCCACCAGGATGGTGCGCTCCACCAGGAGACGGTTGAAAATGCCTGCTTGCGGCTGTCTGGGGGGCCGCTGGAGCACGTCCTTTTCTCCCGGCTCGAAGGCCAGGGCCATATCCTGCAAGCCGTTAGTGACGATATTGATCCACAAGAGTTGAGCCGGCAAATAGGGGAGCGGCAACCCCAGCATCACGGTAGCCAAAATCGTAATAATCGCGGCAATGCCGGTGGGAATAAGGAAAAAGATGACCTTGCGAATGTTGTCAAAGGCGACCCGGCCCAGCTCCACCGCCCGGTAAATGCTGGCGAAATTGTCATCGGCGATGACCATGTCCGAGGCTTCTTTAGCCACATCGGTGCCGGTTTTGCCCATGGCCACGCCGATGTGGGCCGCCTTCAGGGCCGGGGCGTCGTTCACCCCGTCGCCGGTCATGGCCACAATCTCTCCGTGTTTTATCAACTGTTGGGTGATGCGCAACTTGTGTTGGGGCGCCACCCGGGCAAAGACCGAGACTTTTTGCACCAGGTGATACAACGTCGCGTCACTCATGGTCTCGATCTCTTTGCCGGAAAGGACGGTGCGCACCGCCCCCTCGGGCCCGGCCCGTTTGACCAGCGCGGCGAGGACCTCTTTAATGAAGCCAAACAATTCCATGTCGCTCATGGCCAGTAAGTGTTTTCCGGTCAGACTCAGGGACGACTCACCGGTCAGGCCGGAGCGTTGGGCCAGGACATTGGCCACTTCTTTGGTGACCGAGAAGAGTTCTTCATCCGTCATGGCCTCCATTGGCTTGGAAACCAGGTCCTCCACGACCTCTGCATCTTCCTCGATACCCAATTGCTTGGCAATGGCTTCGGCGGTGACCGCGTGGTCGCCGGTGATCATCACCACCCGGATGCCCGCCTTCTTGCATCCGGCCACAGCTTCGACGGCCTCAGGCCGGGGCGGATCGATCATCCCCTGCAACCCGGCAAAGATCAGCCCGGTTTGCAGGTCGGCCATGGTGATTTCCGTCCGGTCGGCAGGGACCTCCTTGTAGGCCATGCCCAACACTCGCAACCCCTCCCGGGCAAAATGCTCGGCTATTCGGGGGACGGCTTTCCAGGCCTCTATCCGGCATTCCTCGCAGAGTTCCAAAAGTTTCTCCGGCGCCCCTTTGACGAAGACCAGGTTACGGCCCCCGTCCCGGTGCAAGGTGGCCATATAGCCCCGATCCGATTCAAAGGGGATGATGGATAGTTGCGGAAACTTTTCCTCTTCTTCCTTGGTATTTAAGCCGGCTTTCATGGCGGCGACGATCAGCGCCCCCTCAGTGGGGTCGCCGTCCACCTTATAGGCTCCCTCTTCTTCATGAACTTTTGATTCGTTACAGAGCAAGCCGATGCGAAACATCATGGCGAGGGCGTGGTCAGCGCTGGCTTTAATGGACACGCCCTCCTCCAAAATCTCTCCAGCCGGGTCGTAGCCGGTGCCGGTCAGTTCATAGATTTTTTCGCCGGCGTACGCCCGTGTCACCGTCATTTCGTTCTTGGTAAGGGTGCCGGTTTTGTCGGAGCAGATCACCGTGGTGCTCCCCAAAGTCTCCACCGCCGGCAGTTTGCGGATAATGGCGTTCCTTTGGGCCATGCGGGCCACCCCGATGGCCAGGGTGATAGTCACTACAATGGGCAAACTCTCAGGGACAGCGGCCACCGTGGCCGCGACTGCGGTCATGAACATGTCCCTGGCGCTTTCCCCCACCAGGATGCCTACCAAAAACAGTAACGACGCCGCCACCAGAACGATGATGCCGATAGCCTGAGCAAACCGTTCGATCTTTTCCTGCAGCGGTGATTTGGTTACCCCAATCTCCTGGACATCTTGGGCAATGTGGCCCAGGACCGTCCGGGGACCGGTAGCCACCACGACGCCTTTAGCCCTGCCGTTGACAACTATGGTGCCCATGAAGGCCATATTGCGCTGATCGCCGGGGGTGAGATTGCCTCCTCGATAACTGCGCTCATTTTCTCCGCCGAAGTGGATTCCCCGGTGAGCATGGACTCATCGGCCTTGAGTTCGATGGTCTTGATGAGCCGCACGTCTGCCGGCACCCGGCCCCCGGAGGCCAGCAGGACGATGTCGCCAGGCACCACACCTTCCCCATTGATCTCCACCTCTTTCCCATCCCGGAGCACCCGGGCCCTGGCCACCACCATGCTTTTCAGGGCCCGGACCTGCTTCTCGGCCTTCGCTTCCTGGATGTAGCCGATGAGGGCGTTCAAGAGCAACACCACCGCAATCATCCCGGTGTCCTTGTATTCCTCTAGGAAAAAGGTCACCACCCCGGCGATGAGCAGAATATAGATCAAGGGGCTCTTGAACTGGTGGAGCAGAATTTGCAGACGGCTGATCCCCCGCCCTTCGGCCAGTTTGTTGGGCCCAACCCGCTGCAAGCGCTCCCCGGCCTCGGCGTCGGTGAGACCGTGCTCCGAGCTGTCAAGTTCTGAGAATATTTGATTTATCTCAAGCTGGTACCAGTTCATGGTCCCTCCTTATGGCCGAATCATCGTCTATTTCCTGATAGTGTCGTGTTTCGGAGATAATCACCCGTCAACCGGTTTTGATACCGACGCTGTTCATCAGAATGGTCATGGACCCCAGAAGCTCCGCCACCCCGCCCCCGTAGTAGGTGAAGTTGACATTGACCACGTGAAGATCCTGCAAGGGTTTGGCCTTTTTCAGGTGCGCTCCACCGCCTCAGCGCCGATGAGCGGACGGTAGTCTTCAATATGTACGACTCGGGAGTGATTTGTCATGATGAGCCTCTTTTCATGAGCTGTTCATACAGCCTTTCCACGTCTTCCCGGCGGCAGAGTTCGGTTCCCGGGGTCATGACCGCGGCCGCCCCCGCGGCGACGCCGAAGCGGACGGCCTCCCGCCAGGACCGGCCCCGGGCCAGGGCGAGGACTATGCCCGCCACGGTGCTGTCCCCGGCCCCGACCTTGCTGATTATGGGGACCAGGGGCGCTCGCACCTGCTCGGCGCTTTCGGCGGAAGCCGCCAAAACCCCCGCGGCTCCCAGGGAAACCACCACGGCCTCGCTCCGGCCGGTGGCTACCAGTTCCCGGGCCAGGCGTTCCTCCTCCAGTTCGTCCACCGATTCGCGGCCCATAAGTTCGGCGAACTCCCGCAGGTTGGGTTTGATCAGAAACACCCCCTCCTCCACCGCCAGGCGCAGGGCCTCCCCGGAAGTGTCGACAACCAGCCGGGTGTTCTGTTCCCTGGCCAATCTGGCCAACTGCCCGTAAAAATCCCGCGGCACTCCTGGAGGCAGCCGTCCACTGGCTACCAGGTAATCGACCTGGGAGAGGAGAGGTAATATTTCCTCCAGGCACTGGCGCCATTCCACTTCCTGCACCGTCGGTCCCGGCATACCGAAGCGAGACTTCTGCTAAACAGGGTTCTATAAATGGTTTCTGTGGGTGCAGGCATTTTTGAGCCTTAAGGAAAGCGATGAACCCATCTGAGTCCAGTTACAGGGCTCATACGCCGGGGACTCGCCCCGGAGTTTCCATTCGGCCACGACCTGATTCACCGCAGAGCTCTTGTCGATGGCCGGGTTCATCGTCAGGGTGGCGATTTTCATGGTCACACCTTCTTCCTTTAAGCGGGACTCAAGGATAAACAATCCCGACAATAGTCCGGGAGACACGATACAGCACATCTTTGGAGACACTGCCCAGGATCATTTGTTTGAGGGGCGATACCCCCCGGGCCCCCATCAGGATCAGGGCATAGTGGGCCCCCTCCGCTTCCTCGGCGATCACCTGCGCCGGCTGTCCGGTCAGCAATTTATCGACCACCATCCCCTTAAAGCCCGTATTTTTGAGAAACTCCCGGCCTTTGGTCAGGATTTCCTCCCCGTCGGCGATTAACGGCGCGGCTCCTTCGGCATAGGCCGGGGCCAGGATGGCAAAGTCGATAACGTGTAGCAGGGTCAGCCGCGGGTCGCGGTCCTTGAAGCTCTGAGCCAGTGAGGCTCCCAGGCGGACCGCCTCGAAGCCCGGCTCCGAGCCGTCCACCGGCAAAAGCAGTGGAGAAATGGGGCATTCCGGATTAAAGACGGCTTCCGCGCCCAGGACAAAAATAGTTATTTTCTGGGCCAGAGACAAGACCTGGCGGGTCACGCTTCCCAGGAGCAACCCTTTGACCGGGGATAATCCCCGCCGCCCCATGACGATGGCGGTATAACCGCCCTCCTGGGCCACCCGGATGATCTCTTCGCCGACCTTGCCCTCGGCCACCCGGGTCTCGATGGGCGCTCCTACTCCGTTTTCTTGCAGGAATCGCTTGCCTTCCTCCAAGAGCGGTAGGACCTCGTGATCGAGATGATGCTGCCGCACCCGGCGCCAGGCATCTACTTCGTCCATGCAGGTGACGCGCAGGTCCACATTCTGAATGTGCCGGGCCAGGTAGCTGCCGCCGATGACCCGGAGCAGAGTGACCTCCTCAACCTCATCCCCTCCGGCACGGGCCAGGTGGGCCGCCCACTCCAGAGCCTTCTGCGCCGACGGGCTGCCGTCATAGGGGATAAGAATGCGGGTATAAGGATAAGACCGCGTCTCCATGCTCCACCCTCCTGCTGATGCTCCAAAGGAGCGGTTTTGAACCGGTTAGTTCCCAACCCGACAAACTATCCGACATTTATTGTCGGCAGGATCTCGGAATATGTTCGCCGGTCTTTGAATATCCCGTACTACCGTTGGCTTTTCTGTTATGAAAAGTTCTTGGTGGCACCGGCATCTTGCCGGTGCTACCTTTTCATCATTTATGGGTGGGCCAACGGCCCATGAAGAACTGTCCTGGAATGTTTGCGCCTCAATCTTAGCGCCTTAGCGCCTTTGCGTGAAAAATTAATCACGCAAAGACGCAGAGACGCAAAGGGATTCTTTTCAGGATTTAGGGTGAGCCGCAGGCTCATGAGCAACTGTTCCGAAAAATTTTGCGTAGGGTGCGTCCTACGCACCAATTAAACAGCAGAATCGGCGGGCAGTGCGCCCTACATATCTGAATTTTTGAATAACCAGGTAACGTTGCTGAGATTCTCGGGAGTCCCCATGACAATCAAGAGATCGTCAGGTAAAAGCTGCATATCCGGCTCCGGATTGGGCAACATCTGGGAATCGCGCCGGATGGCCATGACCGTCACCCCGTATTTCTTACGCAACTCGACCTGGGCCAGAGATTTGCCGGCCAGGGGAGCCCGTTTGCTCAAGCGAAAGGTGCTGATCTCGAAGTCGTGCAGGTGTCCGAGACCGTCGCTTAAAGCATCCGGTTCTCTGGAAATGCCTCGCAAGACCAGGTAGCCGTCGGCCCGCACTTGGGTGACAAATCTTTCGATCTCTCCTTTGGCCACCAGGTATTTCCTCAAGACCAGGGTGAAAATCTCCACCGAGGTTTCGAATTCCTCGGGCACGACATCGTTCGCCCCCAGTTCAAATAATGGTTGCAGTTCATTTACATAACGAGTTCGGACGATGATGTGGATTCTGGGATTGAGCCGATGCGCTAAACTGGTTATGCGCCGCACCGCGGCCGGGTCGTTGATGACCACCACCACAATTCTGGCTGCTTTGATGTTGGCGTGGTTGAGGATTTCTTCCTGGGTGGCGTCCCCATAAAAAATCGGTTCGTTGCTCTGCCTTTCCCGCCGGACCGTTTCCGGATTCATTTCAATGATGACATAGGGAATTCCCCCCGTTTTGGCCGCCCGGGCCAGATTACGCCCGCTCACCCCAAAACCGACAATGATCAGGTGGTCTCCGGGGATTGATTTGTCAATTTCCTCCGCCAGATGCGCCCCTAATTTCAACCTTTGGGGCAGCGGCCAACGCAGGATAAGATCCGCGGCCCGGGGCGCCAGGGCCATCATCAGGGGGGTGGCCACCATGGTAATGATGGTCACATCCAGGAAGAGTTGATAACTGTCACCGGAAAATAACCCCTGGCTCTGCCCCACCTTGGAGAGGATGAAGGAGAATTCCCCCACCTGGCAGAGGGCCAGGCCCACAAGCACGGCGGTACGCAGGGGAAATTTCAGGAACAGGGCGGCGGAGCCGGCCAGGAGGGCCTTGACCAGCAGCACCCCCAGGGTAAGCAGGGCGATGATCCCCGGATTCTTCAGGAGGAAGTCCACATCCAGCAACATGCCGATGGAGATGAAAAAGAAACTGGCAAAGACATCCCGGAACGGCAGGATATTGCCCAGGGCCTGATGGCTGTACTCGGTTTCGGAGACGATCAACCCCGCTAGAAAGGCGCCCAAGGCCAGGGAGAGGCTGGCCTGGGCCGTCAGCCAGGCTACCGGCAGATCAGCACAATGGACAACAGAAAGAGTTCGCGGCTGCCGGTGCGGGCGATCTGGAAAAGGACACGAGGCACCACCCACTTGGCGCTGGCGATGACCAGGGCAATGATGATCGCCCCTTTGCCCAACAAGATCAGAAAAGAAACCCCGATATTGTCCGCCGCCCCGGCCAGCAAAGGGACCAAGAGCATCATGGGCACGATGATGATGTCCTGAAAAATCAAGATGCCCAGGCTGGTGCGGCCGTGGGGGGTGTCGACTTCGGCCCTTTCCTGGAGGAGTTTGAGGACGATGGCGGTGCTGCTCAGGGACATCAGAAAACCGATAAAAACCGCCTCGCCCATGGTCTTGCCGAACTGGAGGGCCAAAACCAGCCCGGCCAGACCGGTGGCCGCCACCTGGATGGGCCCGGCCACCAGCACCGATTGCCTGATCTGGAGCAGGTTGGCGAAGGAAAATTCCACCCCGATGGTGAAGAGGAGCAAAATGACCCCGATCTCCGCCAAAATTTCCACTTCATGAATGGCACTGACTAAACCCAGCAGGTGGGGGCCAGCCAGAATCCCGGTGAGGATAAACCCCACCGTCGCCGGCACCCGGAGTTGGTGGCAAACGAACAGGACGGCAATGGAAAGGCCGAAGATAATGACCAGGTCAGTGAGAATGGGCACCGCCACGATCTCAGTCCCCTCTTAACATTTAAGTTCCGGTAGTTGCTTCTCTGGGCAAAGTAATTCTGAAGGTGACTCCTTGGCTGGGATTGCGGTTGTCAAAGAATTCCACCGAGCCGTGGTGGGCGGAGACGATATTCTTCACCATCGACAGTCCCAATCCCACTCCCTCCTTCTTGGTAGTAAAGAAGGGCACGAAAATATTCTCTTTCTGGTCCGGGGGAATCCCGCAGCCGCGGTCGACTACTTCGATAGTGATATTGCTCTCTCCCAGGGCCGAACGCACCATTACGGTCTCTCCCGCCGGTGAGGCCTGGATGGCGTTGATTACCAGATTGATGAGAACTTGTTTCATTCTCCCGGCATCCAGGGGTGTTAAAGGGATATCGGCACCAAGTTGGCTTTCCATGGTCACCCCTTGTTCCCGGGCCAAATCCTGGGCTACCTCAAAACTCTCCTTGAGCAGTTGGTTCACATCTGCAGGGGTCAGCCGTAAATCCAGAGGCCGGGCGAAGTCCAGCATGTCTTTTACCATGCTTTCCAAACGTTGGGCTTCTCGATGGATAATTTCCAGCTTGTCGCGCTGTGGGTCGCCTTCTCTCAATTTCTTTAAGACTTGCCGGGCAAACCCGGCGATGGCGACCAGCGGGGTCTTCATATCATGGGCCACTCCAGAGACTGCCTTGCCAATCGCCGCCAGGTTTTCGGCTTTTTGGGCCCGCCGCCGCTGCTTATTTTCCCGCTCTCGGAGAGTGCCAAAAATTACGGCCGCGAGGTTCAAAAAGATAATCTCGATGAAGGTGTTAATCTTTTCAGCAGATATTCCCTGCCAATAAAATACCAGGAAAATTATATAGAATAATGTGATACTTCCTGAGGTTAACAATGCCCCTCGCAAGCCAAACCAAAAGGCCGCCAAGACCAAAGGGATAAAGTAAAATTCTCTAAACACAGAATGGTAGCTATATTGGCTGTCTTTAGTGATAAAAATCACCAAAGTTATTATTATCAGTAAAGATAATACAATAGATATCTTTAAAGTTGATTTATTAATTATATCAAAATGCATAATACCAAGTGATAGTTAAGTAATAACTTAATTAGATTATTTGAGTTGAGAACTATGAAAATGAAGAAAAATATAGAAACTATGCAGCGATTGAATCTCGAAAGAAGAAACTATGTAGCTTTAAAATGTTCATCTCAATGCAGCCCCGCATACTGACCAGGTCAAAGCATATCTTTCAAAAGGCTCCGGTCACGGCCAAGAAGTAGGGAGTTCCCTTACCTTATATCCTGATTACTGCACTAAAGTCAATAAGAATCGGCATTGGGCCTCGGCTTTGGCGTTGTGCCCTACTTGTTCCTGAGCGCTTTTCCCCGGGATTTCAATAGAGAAGTGGTATTAAACCTGATTTTGGAACGGGGTTTTATTTTGCGGTTGCCCTGTGCCTAAGAGAAATTAATAAACAAAAAATCCAAATATGCATATCCTCCATGGTGGTTGGAGCAAAGCATATGAGAGACTTACTTAAACATCAACTAATTAAAGGGTCATTATCCAATTACAAGAATCAAGAATAATGACCTGCCGGCCAAGTTCACACTCTGATAGTCTTGTTGCAGAAATATGCTTCCCAAATTCATGCAAGGATAAGCCAATGCTTCTTTCTTGAATTCAGTATCTGGGATAGTTACAGTTTACCCCCTTTGCACAAGATTCCCCTCATCTGATGATGCCCGTTGAATTCTTCGAATGGAGGGCCATCCGAAATGATCGTATTCACGTTGTATTCGTAGATGCCGTGATCCGGACTCGTGATCTCCGGGTACCACCATCCTTGAGAAATGGAGACCACATTGGGGTCCATTTCAGGCACAAGGCGGGCCCTGCCCTTTACCCTCTCGCCCTTCATCTGGTAGGACTCCAGCCACATCCAGTCCCCTTCTTTGATACCCAGGCCTTGAGCAGTCTGGGGATGGACCTCGATCTCAGGCTCAGAGGCCAGCTTCCGTAAAGATGGACAATCAAATCGTTCCGAATTTTGATAGAACCGTAGCCTGTGGTGCACCATGATGAGGGGATATTCTTTATAGATATCAGGTCTGCTAAGAGGACTCACAGGGTCTTCCCGGTAATTGGGCAACGGGTCGTAATTTAATTTTTTAAACCAATACGAATAAAGTTCAATCTTACCTGTGGGGGTGTTCCATTTCCAACCAGGAAGTTCATATTTTTTAAAGTCCATGGGAAATATCATTTGGTGTTGGGGCTGCGCCATGAGCTCTTGATATGTGGTCCCGACCGGCTCAAGCATCCAGTCGTGGAACTCCTCTATATTTTCCCATGGAACATCTGCCCCCATCCTCTTGCCCAGCTCAATGACGATTCTCATATCGTCCCAGGCCTCTCCCGGAGGGTCGACCACTTTCGGGCATGCTACGATGCTGTTCCCATAGGGAGCCCCAGGCGCCCCACTGAGCGTGTGGTTAAGGGAGTCGATCTCGGCTGCGTGCGCGGCAGGCAGTACCAAGTCAGCAGCTTCGCAGGTGGGCGTCATGAAAAGATCGGCCACTACCATGAAGTCAAGTCCCTTGAGGATATTCCACAGCCTTTTGGGGTTGGCGTAATGCGCCATCGCATTGTTGCCGGGTATGTAGAGCCCTCGCACTTTCCCCTCTTCCATATGCTCCAGGAGCGTCGGGTAGTGACTGTTGTAGTCGAACCAGCTGATCTCCTGGGGGCCATTGTAGATAGGATAATCTCTGTAGCCGGGCCTCTTGGCCTCCAGGTCGGGCGACCGGCGCCAGTTGCGCATCATCCAATAGATGTTTCTAAACCCGTTGAGAGTGCTGTTGAGATACTCCCTGGGCCCAAGGGCGGCGGCCGTGGGAATATCTCCCGGTGTGTGCAGGATGTTTCCGCCGACGGAATCCAGATCCCCCTTGATGCTAAATATGCAGGTGATGGCCCGGCAAGTCTGGGTGGAATTGAGGGATTGGCCGTCCACGCCCAGCCGGGTATGAATGCACGAGGGCCGCGTCCTGCCGTATACCCTCGCAGCCTCGATGATTTGCTCCTTGGGCACCCAGGTAATTTGTTCTGCCCGCTCTGGAGTCCACTCGGCCACCCTTTGCTGGAGTTCCTCAAAGCCGAGGCACTGCTGAGCTACGAATTCTCTATCGTAAAGACCTTCCTGGATCATCACGTTGAGCCAGGCCAGGGCCAAGGCGCCGTCCGACTGAGGCCGAACCCTGAGCCACATGTCCGCCCTCTTAGCGGTCTCGGTGAAACGGGGATCGATCACAATCACCTTGGCCCCCTTTTTCTGGGCCTCAAAGATGCGCCTCGCCTTGACTGGCCGGGTATCAACCACGTTGGCGCCCCAGATAACGATGCACTTGCTGTTCTCGTAATCGATCCGGGTCTCCCAGGTAGTCCATTCTCCAAAGGTCATGAAATCGGAGATGCAGCTGCACTGAGAGCACTGGTAGTTGGCATCCAGGATATTGGGAGTGTTCAGGAACTTTGCCAAGGAGTGGCAGGCGTCGCAGGTTCTTTCCTTGTGGTGAGAGGTTATGCCAACGCAGTTTGCCTCAGGACCAAAGCGATCCCTGATGCCGGCAAATTTGGCGGCCATAAGATCCAGGGCCTCATCCCAGCTAATCCGGACCCATTTGCCAGTTCCCTTTTCCCCCGCGGCCTTTAAGGGGTATTTGAGCCGGTCGGGATGATGGAGGGTTTCTGCCATATAAAGGCCTTTTTCACACCCGGGATGCAAAACCTTCGCCAGCCGGCCATCCTTGACCTGGCACTCCAGAAAGCATCTCTCATGGCAGACTTGACAAATGGTCTCCACCGTAGCGGTCATGGTATTATTTCTGCCCATAGATCACCTCCCTGTAAACTGAGATTTTGCGGCCGCCGTGGCCACCGCAGTCCAAGAAATGGTTTTCGGGATCATCTCTCTCCCCAAGTTTAACCCCGAAAAGGTTTTCTTCAAAACAACCTGAGCTTCAACGCGGTCCATATCATTGCCATGCAAGCATACCGGCAAGGGGGCTTTTCTCTCCTGAGGTCTCCAGCTCTTCAATGGCTAACTGAATAGCCACTTCCACTATCAAGGACTTGGTTATCTTAGCCTTGCCCTCTGGCCGGGCCATCTCTCTCAGCTTGAGCCTGGCTTCCTCCAGGGAGGCCAGAACCTCTCGGGTGAGATAAAAGGTGGCTTTGACTGATGGCCTGCCGCCAGACTTTTTTACTGGTTTACTGGTAGGGATCACAAACTGTCTCCTCCGCAAGGTCTTTGCTCTATCCCCTTTCGTCTACCGGGTAGCTCAAGGGGTTATGAATAATGACCGCATCTCTATAAGAGCGCTTATTCATACCGATCTTTTCAGTGTACTCAGACAGGCCTGAGCCGTAAAGGTCTAACCCGGCGACAAAGACCTCACAAAATATTCTTCCGAACGACCTTGCCACTATGAATAATTACTCAACAATAACAAACAGTTGAATATATGATCTCATTATCTGGCACCGATATCCGTGGGGAGGAAGATTTAAGATGGAGGTGATCGGGGAACAGCAGGTTACCGGCTGGATTGGTAGGGATCCTTCAGGATGAAAAGGCTGATCGCCTTATCAAAACGGGTCATGTTACGGGTCATGGTTCCACAATAAACCTGGTCCCCTTTTAGTTCGCTTAAATAATTTTCTGGTTTCTGAGTGCGAAAAGACTAGAGGGGTCCAGGGCGATGGTGGCATGTGAATGGTGTTTTTTGGCCTCCCCACTGGCTCAATATTACCCGGCGGGTCTGGCCCGGACTTCATTCATACGCCGACGCTCCACAAGAATCTGCAAATCAAAGGGGAAGTAGCAGCGAGACAACCTTAAACCTGGTGTGGGGACTTGCCATGACTTTGACAGAGACACGGACGGTTACAAGCTATTAGACTGGTAAATTTTTCCCAGGCACTCAACCGGCTATATTGAACCCTCCTGACGCAAGCGCGCCAAGATTCCGGTCGTTGATTTGCTCCGATCCTCCGATCCATGAAGGAGTGACAGACCTTCTTGCTCGAAGCCCTCGGAGGCCATTGCCAGATGGGCGTGCGAGCGCACCAAACTTATGAGGGCCTGGCGGGTTTCCTCCGGCGCCACCACAAATATCAGTTCAATCAGTTCTAAATGCCCGGCGGCCAGAAGCTCATAAACCTTTAAGCTCATATCATAATGTAGTCATAGAAACTCGTAGGGGAAATTGTGGCAGGGAGGTCAATAATGCTAAGATTGTCCACCTCCGATAGCTTCACTCGGGAACCTATTCAGGATCATTTGCAATCCTGGCTCACTGTGCTAATATGCACCTGGGGCTCTCATGGAACTAGTTTTAATCATTGGAATTTCAGTACTGCTGCAGTTTGCTGCGGCATTTTTCGCTTTCCGATTAATCCGGGTGACGGGATTTTGGATTGCTTGGGTTCTGATCGCTTCGGCCTTCTGTATTATGGCCATTCGCCGCGTCATCGCCCTGGCCCAATTTCTTACCGGGGAAATGCCCCACGCAGGAGATTTAGTAGTAGAATCGGTGGGACTGATCATCTCGATGATGATGCTGGCCGGCGTTTTATCCATTGGTCCTCTCTTTCGTACCATCAAGGTAGCGGAAGCGGCGCTGAGGCAGTCCCGGGATGGGCTGGAGAGACTGGTGGCGGAGCGCACCAAAGCCTTAGAAGAGACCAATTCCCAACTGTCGCTGGAACTGGAGGAACGCCGCCGGGCCGAACAGGAACTGGCGCGTTCCAATGCAGAACTGGAGCAATTTGCTTACGTGGCCTCCCACGACCTGCAAGAACCCTTACGGATGGTGGCCAGTTTTACCCAGCTCCTGGCCAGGCGTTACCGGGGCAAACTTGATACCGATGCCGATGAATTCATCGGGTTTGCCGTCGATGGAGCTACCCGCATGCAGCGGCTCCTGAATGATTTGCTGGCCTATTCGCGGGTCGGCACCCGGAGCAAACCCTTTATTGCGATAGATTGCAATTCGGTTTTAAGCGACGCTCTGGCCAACCTGAAGCCGGCCATTGAGGAGAGCGGCGCGGTAGTAACGCACGAGCCATTACCTTTTATCAGGGGCGATGCAGTTCAGCTCACCCAACTGTTTCAAAATCTCATTGGCAATGCCGTCAAATTTCACGGTCAAGAACCGGTCCAGGTCGATATTTCCGCCAAACGGAAAGACGGCGATTGGGTTTTTGCGATTCGGGATAACGGCATTGGAATTGCTCCAGAACAGCAAGAGCGCATTTTTTTAATTTTTCAGCGTCTGCATCATCGGTCGGAATATCCCGGCACCGGTATCGGCCTGGCCCTTTGTCACCGGATTGTGGAACGCCACGGCGGCCGGATCTGGGTTGAATCAGAGGTGGGGAAGGGTTCAACATTTTACTTCACGCTCACGGGAGGGGAAAATGCCACGGATGAACCGAGAGAATTGTCGGCCAATTGAAATATTGATGGTGGAAGACAACCTGGGTGATGTTCGGCTCACCCAAGAAGCCTTGAGTGAAGGCAAGGTACGTAACCATCTCTACGTGGTGGCCGATGGCGTTGAGGCCATGGCCTTCCTACGCCGGGAAGGTCAGTATGGCCACGCACCTCAGCCGGACCTTATCCTCCTGGACCTGAACCTCCCGAAAAAGAGCGGCCCGGAAGTGTTGGCAGAAATTAAGGCAGACCCCGAACTGAGGCGCATACCGGTGGTAATCCTGACAGTATCCAAAGCCGAAGAAGACGTCTTGAAAAGCTATAACCTCCATGCCAACTGCTACATTACTAAGCCAGTGAATCTGGACCAGTTTCTCGAGGTAGTGAAGTCTATTGAAGATTTTTGGTTAACTGTGGTGATGCTGCCACCGCGGTAGTGGTTATGCCTGGGAAAAGCCTCAATATTCTCCTGGTAGAGGATAATCCGGGAGACGCCCGCCTGGTTCGGGAAATGCTGGCCGAGTTCAAGGACGGTGACTTTGAATTCCATTGGGTCACCAGCTTGTCCTTGGCCATGGACAGCCTGGCCGCAGGAGGTATCGACCTGGTGATCCTGGATCTGGGGTTACCGGACAGCCAGGGGCTGGAGACCTTTACTCGGGCCTATAAGCAGGCCTCCCATTTGCCATTCATCGTGTTAACCGGCTACGCCGATGAGACCCTGGGACTCGCAGCGGTACGCCAGGGGGCCCAGGAATACCTGACTAAAGGGGAGGTGAATAGCAGCTTACTGTATCGCGCCATCCGCTATGCCATTGAGCGCAAGCGGAGCGAGGCCGCAATAGAGGCCGAACGTCAGAAGTTTTTTACCCTCTTGAACAATATTCCCGGGATAGTCCACCTGAAAGATGCGGATTTCAAGATTGTCTTTGCCAATCGCCTTTTTCGAGAGGTTTTCGGCGATCCGACTAACCGGCCCTGTTACGAGTTTATTCAAGGCAGAACCGCCCCATGTGAGCATTGTACGGCTCTCGAGGTGCTGCAAACCCGGGTTCCGAAAAAAGCTGAGGGCCCAGAGCCGGTTCACGGCCATTTCTATGAATTCTACAACTACCCCTACTGCGCCACGGATGGCTCCCGGCTAGTCCTGACCCTGGGCATCGACATCACCGAACGCAAGCGGTTCGAAAAGCAGCTCATTGGAAAATCTCAGGATTTGAGCGAGCGGGTCAAAGAAATAACTTGCCTGTACAGCATTACAAGTCTGATGGGGGAGCCAAACCTTTCCCTGGAGAACATCCTCCTGAGGGTGTTGGAGTTGATCCCCCTTGCCTGGAGGTACCCAGATATCACCTGCGCCGGGATAACGTTTGAGGGCTGCACGTACAGAACAGCCGCCTTTAGAGAAACCCAATGGAGCCAGACTAGCGATATCATTGTTAATGGAGATTGCCGCGGCAGCCTGGAGGTTTTTTACCTGAGCGAGAAGCCGACCCTTGATGAAGGACCGTTCCTAAAAGAGGAAAGAAGTTTGTTGGAAAGCATTGCTAAAACGCTTGGCATCATCACCGTCCACAAGCGGGCCCAGCAAAAGTTGAGGGAATCGGAGGAGAATCTACGCTCTCTGACGTCCCAGCTTTTAACGGCTCAGGAACGTGAGCGGAAGCGGATCTCCCGGGAATTGCATGACTCTGCGGCCCAGGAACTCTCCGCCTTAAAAATCGGCTTAGAAAACCTTCAGCATGATTTACCGGAAAAGCCGGTAAAAGCATCCAGCCTCAGAATTTCTCAACTCCTAAAAAAATTACAACAGACCTTGACTTCGATTCGCACCCTCTCGTATGACCTGCGTCCGCCGGACCTGGAACATTTTGGCCTGGTAAAGGCAATCGAAATGCATGCTGAGGAATTTAGCGCCCGCACCGGCATCAAGGTTGATTTCCTGGCCGCGGGCATTAAGGCCGGACATCTGGACTACGATGCCGCCATTAACCTCTACCGCATCATCCAGGAAGGGCTCACTAACGTGTGGCGCCACGCTAAGGCGATGAACGTAAATATCAGATTGGTTGCCTCCTTCCCCAAGATCATCTTGCGATTGGAAGATGATGGCCAGGGTTTCGATATTATGGACCTGGAGGCAACGGGGCACGGAGAAAAGCACATGGGGCTCTTGGGAATGAGGGAGAGAGTCGCCCTGCTGGGAGGGGAAATAAAGATTGAGTCGCAACGAACGAAAGGTACGAAGATAAGTATTGAGATACCGTGGAAGGGAGAATATCTTGGCACAAAAGAAGAAGATTCTCATTGTTGACGACCACCCCATGTTCCGGGAGGGGATCAAGTCCGTAATCGCCCGCAATCCCCAGCTTGAGGTAGTGGGAGAAGCTGGAGAGGGAAAGACCGCACTCAAGCTGGTGGAGGATCTAAGGCCGGACATGGTACTGTTGGATGTATCTCTGCCTGACATGAACGGCATTGATCTCATCCAGGATATTAGAAAGGTCCTGCCGGAAACTCGCATCCTGATGATCAGCATGCACACCAAAATCGAATACCTCACGTCAGCCTTCCAGGCAGGGGCGACAGGGTATGTGGTGAAGGATGCCCCTTCCGAAAAAATCCTTCAGGCCCTGGATTTGGTCTCCCGGGGTGAGTATTTTTTAGATACTCTGGTAGCCCGGCAGATCGTGAAGCGACTGGCAGAACTTCCGGACCGCCAGGCCAAAGTTACCGACGCGGCCTACGGCAGTTTAACCCCCAGAGAACAGGAAATTCTGCGCCTCACGGCTGAAGGCCAATCCAAGAACAAAATTGCTGACCACCTGTGCATCAGCCCCAGGACGGTGGAGAACCACCGGGCTAACCTCATGGCCAAACTCGACCTGCACTCTACCCTGGAAATGGTGCGGTATGCGGCCAAAATAGGCCTCATCGATGTAGATCACTGGAAATCCTGACCCCCCCTCCCCTTGGGTGCCTGCCCGCCGGGACATCCCAACAGTCTGGGGGAAATCCCCAGACCTTAGGGATACCCCCTATCAAAATGAAGTATCCCCTCTATGGACAATCAGTCAGGAAATCAGGTTAAATGATACCATTAACCGAATGAGCCATCAGACCACGCTGGCTTTTTGACGCAAAGGACCCATTCGTGGAAGAGGGTTTCGTTGACCTTGTGGAGTTGGTCATAAGCATACAGAGGTCCGAAGGGCACCCGGATTGTTTCCGGCGGGGTGTGAGTGACTGTGATCAGTTGGATTGCGCCTGGCGGTCTTTATGCCTGGAATCGCGTGATGAAATCAAAAACTCTTGACGAGAATTTTTTCAATACACCGATTAAAAGAGGTGCCATGGGAAATCTCGGCGGTGAGAACCGATGGGCCAGGCTGGACTCCTATTCTCAGATCTTCAGGGTCGCGGTGATTTTTGTGTCGGCAGCAGAAACCAGGACCCAGGCTTGGCGACGCCATGTGAAGGAACATCCAAAAGACAGGAACGCCGAAATCAAGATTTTCAACTTTGCCTGGCAGTGATCCGCCCAAAACCCCACTCGCTTTCATGGGGAGCACTGGGGTCGGAGACCGGACGATGGAACTCAAAGAAATCTTGTTGGTGGATGCCAAGGCGCCGATTTGTTCGGCCATCAGCTTCATTCTTCAGTCCCACGGCTATCTCGTTATGCTGGCGCCTGATGCCAGGACTGCTTCAGAAGATATGGGTAATTATTGTTTTGATTTAATGCTCATCTATCTGAACGGATATGAGCGGGACAAATTGGACCTCATACGGCAAACCAACCGAGATGTCCTCAGACCAAGGTCATGATAGTGGCAAATCCCCAGAGAATGACCTTACCCCTCGAGGCGTTTCAGATGGAGGTGGACGAATACCTGCTTGCGTCTTTCAGCGTGCCGGAACTGTGCCGGCGAGTAGACCGTTGTCTTCATCCAACTAAGATTCTCAAACCTGAAAGTGTTTTTGAAGGACGGGGAGGTATGCTCAACGGACGGATTTTGAATTCTCTGAGATTAAAGTTCTTTGATATGGATAACACGCTCTTTTTTCCGAAAGCCCGTATGAATATGGCTCTCAGAGAAAAATATGGGATTCGGAATAAAGGCAAGTTACGAAATTTAATGAAATCTCAGGCAAGCTCATGAACATGATGAATATTACCCGTAGATTTTCATTCAATTATTTAGTGTGTATCGATTTGAATTAAATGCATAAAAGAGAATTCAAAATCCGTCCGTTGAGCATACCTCCCC
>Ga0351972_10274_pt1 | contig 17929 bp, 16 predicted proteins | sample TotcelHFGM3001N9_FD_206747 | JGI IMG/M metagenome (GOLD analysis project Ga0351972, IMG submission 206747) | Enriched cells from coal bed in the Powder River Basin, Montana, United States - Total cells FGM rep2 HSBNCT.FGM.300.1.N9 ...
GGAATAGACATGGATGAGGCTGGCGACAAAGGTGACCATCAACACCATGATGGCGGCCAGAGGATCATAATGGACGTTCATGGCAGCGGAAAAATCGCCTACCTTGATCCAAGGGAAAAAGGTGAGGTCAAAGGTCTGTTTCCCGGCCAGGGCCAGGGCGATACCGGCCATGATCAGGGCGCCCAGGACCGCAGCGCAGGCGATCACCTCACAGACGCGCCGGGGCAGCAGCCGGCCCACGGCGGCATTGATGACGCTGCCGCCCAGGGGCAACAGCAGTAAGAGCAAGAGTACGGTTTCCACGTTAGCCCTTCATAAGATCGTATTCGTCGGCATTGAGCGAGGCGGTGCGGCGCTGGGAATAGACGATCAGGGCCAGACCCACCGCCACTTCCGAGGCCGCCACCGCCATGATGAAGATGACGAAGGCCTGCCCGTCCAGTTGCTGCCAGTGCATGGCGGCCCCGATAAACGCCAGGCCGGCGGCGCTCAACATGACCTCCACCCCGATGAGGATCATGATGAGATTGCGCCGGGCCACGGCGCACCCGGCCCCCAGCAGAAAGAGGATCGCCGCCAGAATGAGCACGTGGCTGTATGGTACGATGGCAGCCATGCTTCAGCCCTCCGTGGTCCCGTTGCCCCGGCCCAGGTAGAGCGCCCCCACCAGGGCCACGAACAGGAGAAAAGACGCAATTTCCACTCCTAACCAGTATTTCTGGAAGAGAAACCGGCCGAAGGCCAGGGGCGGCGCCGTGACCAGGGGTAAAGGCCCGGGGGCGCCCGCGTTCAGGAACAAGAACCCCGCCATCACCATGAGGCAGATGCCGCCCAGGGCCAGGGCCGGAGCCCATTGGCGCAGGAACGGCCCCAGCGTTCTCTCATCCGGCTTGACTTCCAGCATCATGACGATGAACAGGAACAGCACCATGATGGCCCCGGCGTAAATGACCACTTCCAGGACCGCCAGGAAGGGCGCCCCCAGGAGATAGAACAGCATGGCCGTGCCGATAAACGACAGCACCAGGTAGACAATGGCGTGCATCAGGTTCCGGCGCGTGATGGCCAGAGCCGTGGCGGCGACAATGACCGCCCCCAGCACATAAAACATGACGGCGTAGATGCTCATGGCAAATTCCGGTTCACCTTCCCCCAAGGCCTTTAAGGGAGATTACTCTTTATATTCACCGGCTTGGCTTCACCGATGTGGGCGCCTTTTTCTCCCACCATGTCCACTCCGGCAAGGCGGTAAAAATTGTATTCGTTGTCTTTGCCGCCGTGGTCCACCAGCAGATCCGCTTTTTCCGCCACCATGGTCAGGAGGTCCCGCTCGCAGAATTCGAACTCCGGGGTCAACTGGATCGCCAGGGTGGGGCAGGCCTCTTCGCACAAGCCGCAGTAAATGCAGCGGGCGAAGTTGATGCGAAACCAGCTGGCCCAGCGGCGGCCGTCGGCCCGTTCCGCCCCGGCCATGGAGATGCACGACACCGGGCAGGCGGCGGCGCAGAGAAAGCAGGCGACGCAGCGCTCCTCTCCGTCAGGGTCCCGGGTGAGAATGATCCGGGCCCGGGTGCGCGACGGCAGCACCCGCTTGAATTCCGGGTACTCTTCGGTGACCGGGCGCCGGAAAAGATGCCGGAACACGATGGCAAAGGCATCCGTTAGTCCAGCCACGGCCCGGCCGCTTATCTGTAACCAGTTGCGTCGATCCGGCATGGTGTCGATTCCCGATTCTCGTAGGGGCGGCCCGCCGGGTCGCCCCTACGAGATTGGATTCCAGGTCCTGCGCCCAGGGTCCACAGCCTAAACTACGCCGGTGGGACCTGAGTTGTGCGGGCGGCCAGGGAGTAATTGCCCTGGCCGCATCCCAGCCGGTTTTTGCACAGGCGAGACGCCTATGCCGTTTTATACTTTATACCCCACCGCCAGCAGGACCCCGCCGGTGACGATGATGTTGATCAGGGCCGCCGGGACCAGGAGTTTCCAGCCCAGGTGCATGAGCTGGTCGTAGCGCAACCGGCCCAGGGTGCCCCGGATCCAGATGATGACGAAGGCCACGGCGGACACCTTGATTAAGAACCACAGCAGCGGCGGCAGCCAAGGCCCCCGCCAGCCCCCCAGGAAGAACACCGCCACCAGGGCGCCCAGGGTCACCATGGTGACGTACTCGCCCAGGAAAAACAGGCCGAAGCGCATGCCGCTGTATTCCGTGTGGTAGCCGGCCACCAGTTCATGCTCCGCCTCTGGGATATCAAAGGGGATGCGCTTCATTTCGGCCACCGAACTGACGAAAAAAATGATACAGGCCACCGGCTGCAACAGTATAAAGGGGCAACCGGCCTGGGCGTTAACTATGTCCACCAGGCTGAAGGAACCGGCCATCATGACCACCGGGACCAGGGACAGCCCAAGGGACAACTCGTAGCTGATCATCTGGGCCGCGCCCCGGATCGCCCCCAACAGGCTGTACTTGGAATTCGAGGCCCAGCCGCCCAGGGCCACGCTGTAGACCGCCAGGGAGGACAGGGCATAGACGTAGAGCAGGCCCACGTTGAGATCGGTGATCACCCCGGGGATGGGTTGCCCTCTAAAAGTCCATCCCTGGGCAAAGGGGACCACGGCAAAGATGAGGATGGCGGCGGCGGCCACCACCACCGGGGCGTAGAGGAAGATGACCCGGTCCGCCCCGGTGGGGATGAGATCTTCCTTGGTCAGCAGTTTGACGGCGTCGGCGATGGGCTGCACCAGTCCCCAGGGGCCGCACCGGTTGGGGCCCAGGCGGAGCTGGAAGAACCCCAGGAGCCGGCGCTCCACGTAGATCAGGTAGGCGGCGAACAGCAGCAAAGCCACCAGCACCAGCAGCAGCTTCACGATCAAAATGATGATGCCGGCCACCCAGAGGCTCATGGGATCACCCTTGCACCTGGTCGATGCGGTTGGCGGACAGATACACCGGCGTTTCGGCGAGTTTGCGCCAGTCCAGTTGACGGTGCCGGGGCAGCACCATTACCCCCGGCGCCAGGGCGCCCGCCAGTTTCACGGTGATTGTCAAGGAACCCTTGGGGAGGTGCACCTCGGCCCGGTTGCCGTCGCCCAGGCCCAATTTCCCGGCGTCCTCGGGATGGACCAAAAGCACCGGCGCGATTTCCACCTCCCGCATAAGGGGCGAATAACTCGCCAGTTCTTCGGTGCCGAAGGTCCAGTCCACCAGCAGGAGTTCCACCTGATCGGGGGCCGGAGCGCTCGGCGGGGCGGGGAGAGCCGCAAAATCGCGCTCCGGACGCGCCTCCGGCAGCAGCCGCACTCCTTCCGGGTGTTCGGCTAAAGAGCGCATCGGAATGAAGATGGGATTCTGCCGGCTTAACCAGGCCCACAGGTCCACGGGGGCGGGGTTCGAAAGCCCGGACAAGGCCCGGGTCAACTCCTGAAAAATCTCCGCCGGGGTTCGGGGATCGCTTCCGGGAACGTGGTCGAGCCAGGTCCGGGGCGGATGGATGTCTGGGCTGATGAGGGCCAGCGGCGTCCCCCCCAAATGCAACGGCAAGGCGGCTTGCGCCCGGCCCTCCTGGTTGACAAAACCGGCGGCCGTCCGCTCGAATACCGGCACGGTGGGGAGCACCACGTGAGCTCGTTTAACTGAGGCCGAAGGCACATAGTCCAGGACCAGGAGAAACTCGAGTTTTTCTAAGGCCCTGGCCAGGCGCTCTTCATCGTAGAAGGTCCAGAAGGGGTCGTTTTCCACCAGCACCAATGCCTTGATCCGGCCCTGGCCGATGCCTTCGAGGATGGCGTCGGCGCTCAAGGCGGGCTCGCCCGGCCCCGCCGGTTCCCCCGCCGCCGCCGGACCCCAGGGCCACTGGCCGGAGTCGCGGCCGGAGGCGTCGGGATTAGGGGCGGAGACCAGCGCCGCGCCAAAGGCGTTGGCCCCGGACAGGAGATAGAACAGCCCGGCCTCCTTACCGGCAGCCTGGAGGAGCAGGCCCATATCCGCCGCCAGGGAGACGGTGGTCTCCCGGACGATGCCGGTGCCGCAGACCACCACTGGCTTCCGGCTCTGCCGCAAGGGTTCCGCTATCGCCGTCAGGCGAGCTGCCAGGGCCGGATCGCCGGGATACTGGCCGGGCAAGGCGCCATAGAAGCGGCGGGCAGGATCAGCGAGCCCCGCCGCAGCCTCGGCGGGTAGGGCGGCTTTGACCAGGACGCCCAAAGCGGCATTGAGTTCCCCGGGAGGAACCGGTAAATGTTCGAACTCGAAAGGCAGGAACACCGGCCGGGGGTCGATGACCACAACCTTCGCCCCCCGGCGTCGGGCCTGGCGCAGGGCCAGGGCCAGCATGGGGGCCTCGTTGACCGGGTCAGCGCCCGCGAGCACAATAAAGTCAGCCGCTTCCAACTCACGCAAAGAGACCGCCAGGCGCTGGTCAAGCCGGTCAACCGCGGCCTTGACCTTGCGCTCCAGGGCCGGGTCCCAGAAGAACTGGGGGTCCCGCCAGTCCTGGGTGCGGCAGAAGAGTTTTAAGGCCGCCTGGGTCTCGAGGCTGCTGCGGGCGCCGCCCATACAGGCTATGGCCCCAGGCCCGTGCTCCCGGCTGATCCGGGCCAGCTCAAACGCCGCGGCGAGGGTAGCCTCGTCCCAGGGGACTTCCCGGCCGCGTAGTTGCGCCCGGCGGGGCCGCTCCGGGTGATTGGCATAGCCAAAGCCGTAGCGGCCCCGGTCGCAGATGAAATAGCCGTTCACCGCCTCGTTTTGCCGGCCCTCCAGGCGCACCATCTCCCGGTACTGGGCGCTGCCCACGGTGTTACAGCCCAGGGAGCAGTGGAGGCACAGGGACGGACCCCGCTCAAAATTCCACCGCCGGCCCTTGAACCGGGAGGGCTTGTCGGTGAACACCCCGGTGGGGCAGATATCAATGAGATTGCCGGCAAAGGGGCTTTCCAGGGCGCCGTCCGTAAAGCGGCCGAAATAGGTGCGGCGGCCGATCTGCAACGCCCCCAGGTCCCGGTAGCCGGCATACTCCTGGTAGAAGCGGCGGCAGCGCCAGCACTGAATGCAGCGATTCATTTCATGCTGCACGAACCGGCCCAGGTCCTGGTCCTGGTAAGTGCGCTTGGGGCCTAAAAACCGCCGGATGCCGTGGCCGCCGGAGACGGTTTCGTCCTGGAGCAGGCAGTGCCCGCCTTCGTCACACACCGGGCAGTCCAGGGGGTGGTCCAGCATGAGCCATTCAATGACGTATTTCCGGTAATCCATGGCGTCCGGATGGGTAGTTGAGACCACCATGCCATCTTCGGCCGCCACCATGCAGCTCATTTCCACGCCTTTGACCCGCCCTTCCAGAAACGTTACGGCACACATGCGGCAGGCGCCCACCGAGCCCAGGGCCGGGTGATAGCAGAAGCGGGGGACCATGATCCCTAAGCGCTCCGCCGCCTCGAGCACGTTAGTGCCCTGGGGGACTTCGATCTCCAGGTTATCGATTATGAGCTTGGGCAATGGAATCCCGTTGATTTTTCGTAATTATCAGCCCGCCACTGGTGCGCAGTGCGCACCCTACCTCACTTCATCTCCATGGCGGCCGGGGACGGTCGCCCTACCGGTTACTTAAACGGGCACTTCTTCTGAATGATGTGTTCCCGCACTTCGGCTTCGAAATACCGGAGCATCCCCTTGACCGGCTCCGCCGCCCCGGGGGCGAAGGCGCAGTAGGCCTTGTCCATGTGATCGGCCATCTCCTGGATCATCGGGATGAAATCTTCCCGGCCTTCGCCGTTTTCCAGGCGCTGGAGCAGGTCCTGGATATAGGGCAGGCCCTGGCGGCAGGGGGTGCAGAAGCCGCAGGATTCCCGGGCGAAATAGTTGATCAGGTTCAGGGTGGCGCCCAGGATGCAGGTATTCCGGCCAAAGACCATGATGGCGCCGGTGCCGAAACGGTGTCCCACCTGCTTCAGGGAGTCGATGTCCATGCGCACGTCCAGGAACTTCGGAGGCATGAAGCTGGTGGAAGCTCCCCCGGGGATGAAGGCCTTGAGTTCGGACCCCGGCAGCATGCCCCCGGCCACCTCCTCCAGGATCTCCCGGAAGGGGATGCCCATGGGGAGTTCATAGCAGCCGGGCCTGGCGACCTTGCCGCTGATGCAGTAGAGTTTGGTGCCGGCCCCGGTTTCGGTGCGGGCCAGGCCCTTGAACCAGGCGCCGCCGTTTTTGATCACCAGGGGCACGCAGGCCAGGGTTTCGGTGTTGTTGACAATGGTGGGGCGGTCCCACAGCCCTGTGTCGGTCATGTGGACGTTTTTCTGGGGGTGGGGCCGTTTGCCCATGATGGCCTGGACCATGGCCGTGGCCTCCCCGCAGATGTAGCGCCCGGCGCTGCGGTGCAAAGTGATGTCAAAGGAAAAATCGCTCCCCAGGATATTCCGGCCCAAAAACCCCGCCTCCCGGGCCACCTGCAGTTCCTGTTCCATGAGTTGGGCATTCAGCTCGTAGGTGGGGCGGATAAAATAGATGGCCTTCTGGGCCTTGACGGCGTATCCGGCCAGGATGATGCCCTCGATGATCAGGTGGGGGTCGGTTTTGACCAGGACCCGGTCTTTGAAGGTGCCCGGCTCCATTTCATCGGTATTGACGCCGACGTAGCGCGGGTGGGGGGCGTTTTCGCGCACAAAGCTCCATTTGCGCCAGGTGGGGAAGCCGGCCCCGCCCCGCCCCTCCAGGCCGGATTCCTTGAGGGCCTGGATCAAGTCCTGGGGGGATAATTTTTTGACCGTGTCGGTCAGGGCCTGGTAGCCGCCGCCGGCGCGATATTCGTCGATGGTGGCGGGACGACCTTCCTGGCGATTTTTGAACAAGACTTGTTCGTACATGCAATCACCGGCACAACACAAGGTCACAGGGTTCGGTCTTCAATTGCTCCAGAATTTCGTCGATCCGCGCCGGGGTGAGATTGCCGAAAAACTGGCCGTTGACCACCATGGCCGGGGCCTGGTCGCAGTAGCCGATGCAGGCGGTGGGCAGCACGGTGAACAGGCCGTCGGCGGAGACCTCCCCGGCGCACACCCCCAGTTTCCGGCACATATAGTCGAACAGCGACCCCTCGTGGAACATCCAGCAGACCACGCCGTCGCAGACGTGGAGGACGAAACGGCCCACGGGCTCCCGGTAGATGAAGTCGTAAAAAGTGGCCAACTCCTCCAACTCCAGGGGTGTTAAGCCCACCATGGCCGCGGCTTCCTGCAAGCCCTCGTCGGTGAGATACCCGTAATGCCGCTGGATCTCGTACATGACGTTGACAGCTTGTTCCCGGGGGTTTTCGGCCTGGTCGATCTGACCTTCCAGCTTCTCACGTAACGCTTCGGGGATCATAAGCCTGGATTTCCGCCCTTCACTCTATCTGAAAAGCTCAAGTTCAAAGTTCCAAGTCTTCCGTAGGGTGCGTCTTACGCACCATCAACTTATGGCCACGGGGGCACAGAAGCTCGCCCAACCAGCCTTTTCATGCTTTACGGGTGGCGGCCAGAGACGGCGGCCCCACCTTTTTCTTATTGGGTGGAGCGGGCCTCCGTGCCCGCCTTCAAGTTACGCCGCTGCACGTCTGTTCCCTTACCGGTCAATATCCGGCATGACGTAGTCGATGGAGCCGATAATGGCGACAAAATCCGACACCAGGTGCCCCACGGTCATCAGAGGCAGGGCCTGGACGTTGGCAAACCCCGGGGACCGGATGCGCATCCGGTACGCCATGGCGCCCCCGTCGCTGACCACATAAAAGCCCTGCTCTCCCCGGGGATGCTCCGTGGCGGTATAGGCCTCGCCCCGGGGGAGCGTGGGCCCCCGGCTGACATTGATAAAATGGTGAATCAGGCTTTCGATGTCCTTCAGGGTGTCCTCTTTCCGGGGGATGGCGTAGCGGTAGTCATCGGTAATATAGCGCCCGGGGGGCATGCCCTGAGCCGCCTGCCGGATAATCCTGAGACTCTGGCGCATCTCCGCCACCCGCACCAGATAGCGGGCGTAGCAGTCGCCGCCGGGAGCGGTAGGGATCTCAAAATCAAAGGCCTCATACGCGGAGTAGGGGAACTTTTTACGGAGGTCCCATTCCAGGCCGCAGGCCCGGAGGTTGGCCCCGGTCACGCCCCAGTCCATGGCGTCGGTCAGGGACAGATAGCCGATGCCCCGGGTCCGGGCTTCCCAAATGGGATTCCGGGTCACGGCCTTTTCCAGTTCGTCGACCAGTTTGCCGAACCCCTTGACGAAGTCGTCCACCAGTTCTTTCCAGCCCTCCGGCAGGTCCGCGGCCACGCCTCCCAGCCGGAACCAGGCCGGATGGAGCCGCCCCCCTGTGATGAGCTCGATGATGTCCATGATTTTTTCGCGCTGGGCAAAGGCGTAGAAGGTGGGCGTGATGGCCCCGGTGTCTACGGTGAAGGTTGAGAACCACACCAGGTGATTGCTCAGCCGGAAGAGCTCCGTGAGCATCACCCGGATAAACTGGGCCCGGTCTGGGACCTTGATCCCCGCCAGGGTCTCCACCGACTGGAGGTAACTCAGATTGTTGGCCACCCCGCACAGATAGTCGGCCCGATCGGTGTAGGGGATGAACTGGAACCAGGACTGGCGCTCGCCGATCTTTTCCACGGAACGGTGGTGATAGCCGATGTCCGTGTCCATGGCCAGGATTTCCTCGCCGTGCAGCGCCAGGATGAAGCGGATGAGGCCGTGGGTGCTGGGGTGGTGCGGACCGAAGTTCATGATGAACTCGTCGGCTCCCAGCCGGCCTTCCAGGTATTTAGCGGCATCCAGGGGCTGATACTTGCGGGCGGAGGCCTGGGTATAAGGGGGAAGCGCGGTGCCCCGGTCCGGGTAGCTTTTCCTTAAGGGGTGCCCGTTCCAGTCGTGGGGCATGAGGAGCCGCCAGAGGCGGGGGTGGCCGTCGAAGCGGATGCCGAACATGTCGAAGCACTCCCGCTCGTACCAATTGGCTGACGGCCAGATATCGGTGATGCTCGGGGTGACGGGGTCGGTCCCGTGCAGGTCCACCTTGAGGCGCACCCGGGTGGGGGGCTCAAAGGCCAGAAGGTGGTAAATCAGGGTGTAATCCGGATAGCCGGGCCGTTCCCGGCGGGTGGATTCATCCACAGCGGTGAGGTCTTCCAGGCGTAAAAACCGGGGCGAGGCCTCGGTCTTGAGAAAGCGCAGCACCTCTTTGACCCGGCCTTCGGCCACTGTAAAGGTCTGCATATCGGAAGTCGCGGCTGCGGGCGTGACCGCATCCCCGAATTTTTCCCCCAGCGCCTGGGCGAGGGTCTTGCCGGTCTCGGTCAATTCGATCCGGGCCGGCGGCGGCGTCCACATCACTTCGGCCCGGCTCTCCCAAAACCACGGCGGGGTGACCGCGGTGCCTCGGGGGGGCGTGCCGTAATAGCCGGGGCCCCGGGGGTCCCGGGATTTGTTGACGCCGTCCACTGCCAGCGGCCTCTGGGTACCCTGGGTGCCGCCGGCCAGGTGGAAGATTTTCCGGGCCGGCCGCTCTTCCATCACCTTTTCCTGAAGCTTCACCAGACCCTGCAAGACCGCCTCGGGCCGGGGCGGGCAGCCGGGAATATAAACGTCCACCGGCATCATCTGGTCCACCCCCTGGACCACGCTGTAGCAGTCGTACATGCCGCCGCAGTTGGCGCACGACCCCATAGAGATCACCCACTTGGGCTCCGCCATCTGCTCATAGAGCCGGAGCACCACCGGGGCAATTTTTTTGAAGACCGTACCGGAAATGATCAACAGGTCCGCCTGCCGGGGGGAGCCGCGCAGGACCTCGGCCCCGAACCGGGCCATATCATAACGCGGCGTGAGAGCAGTGGATTCTTCGATAAAACAGCAGGACAGCCCGAAAAACATCGGCCAGAAACTGTAGGCCCGGCACCAGTTGATCAGAGCGTCGATGGGCCTCAGAATCAGGTTTTCGGGCTTACCCGGCGAGGTGGCGCGATGGGACTCCAATCGAGTCCTCCTTTTTTCCAGATGACGAACAGGCTGAGGAGCAGGACGATGATAAAAAAAGAGATCTGGAGCCAGCCGCCCCAGCCCAGGTCATCCATGGCCACGGCCCAGGCGAAGATGAACGCGGCTTCGACATCGAAGATGAGGAAAAACACGGCCACCAGATAAAAGGGCACCGGGTACCGGAAGCGGGCCCCGCCGGTGGGAATCACCCCGCATTCATACGGCCGGGCCTTTTCCGGATCGGGCCGCCGCTCGCCCAACCAGCTGGTCAAAAACAGCAAGAGGGCCAGCAGGCCTGCCACCATGGCGGCAAAGAGGGCAAAACTCAACAACCCCGGCGCCCAGGGGGACAGCGTGAAGGGCGCTACCGGATGCATAGGCCTTCCTTATCCAGAGCTCTTTAAGTGATTGCAGGCAAAGGGTCGCACAGCCCTAAGTCCACGACATAATCATCGGTGAAATCCGGCCCTGGTCGCGGATATATGGAAAAACTAAGAACCCGCCTTATCCCTGTCAAGGTGGAGAGTCAGCGCCCTTACCACAGAACTATCGGGAACCTTTAAGTGATTTTACTTAATTTTCAATGCCCGCCTCATTTTGCCTCCGGATGGAGGATAGTCGAGGGTCTTTCTGTCAGCGGGGTCCCGGCCTTCCCAGGTCAAAGGCGGTGCTTGACAGGGTCCCCGCGGGCCTTATTATTAGGTAGAAATCAATCTGTTAAACAACCCCCGGGCGGTATAACGTGCGCTGACGGTCGTTGGCCATGGGTCCAGCTGAAAAGTTTGTGCCGCCGCTTGAAGGAATTCGTCAAAACTGCGCCAGGTGCGTTTATTAAGGAGATAGGCCACTGAACTCCGCTTCGCCCCCCCTGGCCGTGAGATTCTCCCGGATCAAGCTTTTTCTGGCCCTGTCCCGCACGCCCCATGGCCTGCTGGACCTGGCCACCCCGGCCCTGGCGGCGCTGCTTTGCTATGGGGGCTTGCCGCCCTTCGGGGTGATCGCTCTGGGCCTGTTGACCGGGTTCGCCGGCTACACCGCAGTCTATGCCTTAAACGACGTGGTGGACTACCGGGTGGACCAGGAGAAGCTCAAGGTGGCCGGGCCGGGCCGGAAAGCCGCTTATCTCGACGCCATCTTCATGCGCCACCCCCTGGCCCAGGGGCAGGTGAGTTTCGGGGAGGGGGTTCTGTGGGTGGCGGCGTGGGCCGCGGTGGCCCTGGCGGGCGCCTACCGGCTCAATCCCATGTGCGCTTATATCTTTCTGGCCGGCTGCCTGCTTGAGGCGGTCTATTGCCGGCTGCTCCGGGTCAGTCATTTCAGGACCCTGGTGGCCGGCCTGGTCAAGACCCTGGGCGGGGTGGCCGCAATCTATGCCGTCTCCCCGCACCCCTCCCGCGGCTTGGTGCTCCTGGTGTTTCTGTGGCTCTTCTGCTGGGAGATCGGAGGGCAAAATATCCCCGCCGACTGGCATGATCTGGAAGAGGATCAACGCCTGCGCGCCCAAACCATCCCGGTAGTCTATGGTCCCGAGGGGGCTATCAAAATTGTCCTGGGGGCTCTGGCCCTCAGCGTGGCTCTGAGCCTGCTCCTGCTCCTCGTGGCCCCGCTCCGTTTTTCACCGGCCCTGGCGGTTCTGGCCCTGGTTGCGGGCGGCTATCTCCTCCTGCTCCCGGGGTATCGCCTGTACCGGACCAAAGACCCGGCCCAGGCCGCGGCGCTCTTCAACCGGGCCAGCGCCTACCCCCTGGCCATGTTGGGCCTGGCCCTGGCCAGCCTGGTGAATTAGAGCCGTGGTTCCCAACCGCAAACATACGCCCAACCAACCATCCGTCCTAGGGGTTACGGATGGGTATCTCGGGTCCCCGGCCCTGGATTACCGGGAGCTGCCGCCGGCGTTGGCCCGGCTCCTGGACCGTTTCCCTCAGCTCCGGCGTTGGCCCCATGCCATGCTGGCCCATTTCCCCATCGTGTTCCTGCTGTCGGCCACCGCCTTCAGCCTTCTCTTCCGGTTCACCGGGAACAGCGCCTTCGATGACACCGCCTTTTACTGCCTGGGGGGCGGGCTGCTCACTCTGCCGTTCACCGTGGCTACGGGGTTGTTCACTCATTGGCTCAATTTTACCGGCAAGGCAGACCAGACCGTACAGATCGAAAAAGCCCTGTCTTACGCCGAGATGTTTATCGCCGCGGCGGCCTTTGTCTGGCGCTGGCTGAACCCGCTGGTCCTCACGGACCTGAGTGGCGTCAACCTCATCTATTTTTTTCTGGTAATATCCCTGACGCCGCTGGTTACGGCCAGCGGCTATTTCGGCGGCATGCTGACCTTTCCCCTGGAAGAAGAGGCGCTGGCGCCGGGCGCTTAGAAAAGGATAATCGACTTGAAGGAAAAACCTGACCAGGAACGGGAATGGACCCCCGCCGAACTCGCCACCGGTTCCGGAGCGGATGGGGCGCCTGTCCACATTGCCTTCCGGGGCAAGGTCTACGACGTCAGCGGCAGCGGCTTGTGGGCGGGTGGCGACCACATGGGCCAACACCGGGCCTGGCATGACCTTACCGGCGAGTTTCCGGACGCCCCCCACGGCGAGGAAGTCTTCGCCCGCTATCCCCAGGTGGGGGTCCTGAAGGAAGAGGTTGCGGAGCCCGAGGCCCCGGCGGCCAAGACCTCGGCGGCCCGGGATTTCTGGCAGCGGGTGGTGAAACGGGTGCCGCTGATCCGCCGCCATCCCCACCCCATGGTGGTCCACTTTCCCATCGTCTTTATGATCGCGGCCCCGGTTTTTAGCCTGCTGGCTCTGATCACCGGGGTGAAATCCTTTGAAGTCACGGGCTTCCACTGCCTGGGAGGCGGCGTGCTCTTCACTCCCGTGGCCATAGTCACCGGCTGGTTCACCTGGTGGCTGAACTACGAGTGCCGATGGCTTAGGCCCGTAGTCATCAAGCTCATTGCCTCCCCGGTGCTGCTGCTGGCGGGGGCGGGGGCCTTTATCTGGCGCTATCAGAACCCGGAAATCCTGGCCCGCTGGGGCGACGCTCCCAGCCTGGTTTATCTGGGCTTGATGTGCATTTTGATCCCCCTGGTGAGCATTATCGGCGCCTGCGGGGCTGAACTGACCTTCCCGGTAAACCGTGAATGAGCCGTCTTTGGGGCCCGGGATATTGCCAAACGAGGTTTCGGTCTTAAGTTTAAAGAAAAGCCATGGGCGCCGGCTTGGCGGTTCAAACTTCGATAAAATCAAGGCCCTGGAGACATAGGAGAAATCGGCATGAAAGAGAACCCCTTGCTGAAACTGAGCGCCTTTGGCCAGTCCATCTGGCTGGATTACATCCGGCGGCAGATGATCGACGCAGGCGAGCTGAAAAAGCTCATTGACGACGACGGCCTCAGAGGGGTTACCTCCAACCCGGCCATTTTTCAAAAGGCCATTGCGGGGAGCGCTGATTACGACCAGGCCATCCGCACCCTGGCCCAGGCAGGCGCCTCCATCGAGGCGATCTACCAGGCCCTCACCGTCGAGGACGTGCAGCGGGCCGCGGACCTCTTCCGGCCGCTGTATGACCGGCTGGCCGGTCAAGACGGCTTCGTCAGCCTGGAGGTCAACCCCCACCTGGCCCGGGACACCCAGGGCACCGTGGCCGAGGCCCGCCGCCTGTGGCAGGCCCTGGCCCGCCCCAATGTCCTGATCAAGGTGCCGGCCACCCGAGAGGGCCTGCCGGCCATCCGGCAGCTCATCTCCGAGGGCATCAACGTCAACGTCACGCTGCTCTTCGGCCTGCCCCGCTACCGGGAAGTGGCCGAGGCCTATATCGCCGGCCTGGAGGACCGGGCGGCGCCGGGCCAGCCCCTGGGCCGGGTGGCGTCAGTGGCCAGTTTCTTTTTGAGCCGCATCGACGTGCTGCTGGACCCCCAGTTGGAAAAACTGGCCGCGGCCGGCGGGCCAAATGCCCAAACGGCGAGGGACTTGATCGGCCAGGTGGCCATCGCCAGCGCCAAGCAGGCCTACACCATCTATCAGGAAATCTTCGGGAGCGCCCGGTTTCAGAAAATGGCGGCCCAGGGGGCCCGGCCCCAGCGCCTCCTGTGGGCCAGCACCAGCACCAAAAACCCGGCGTACCCCGATGTCAAGTACGTGGAGCCTCTCATCGGGGCCGACACGGTGAATACCCTGCCCCCGGAGACCCTGGCGGCCTACCGGGACCACGGCGACCCCGCGGCTCGTTTGACCGAGGGCGCGGACCGGGCCGCCGGTGACCTGGCGCGCCTGGCGGAGCTGGGCCTCGACCTCGATTCCGCCACCCAGCAACTGGAAGACGAAGGGGTGGAAAAGTTCAACCAGCCCTTCGACTCTCTCATGGCCACCCTTGAGGGCAAGCGCCGGGAGATCCTGGCCGGAGGCCAACCATGAGTCCCACCCCCATCACCCACCTGTTTCTGGATATCGGCGGCGTCTTGCTCACCAACGGCTGGGACCGGCACATGCGGCGGGATGCGGCCCAAAAATTCGGACTGGACCTGGATGAATTGAACGATCGGCACAAAATGAGCTTCGACACTTACGAGGAAGGCAAGCTCGACCTGGACACCTACCTCAACCACGTGTTGTTTTACCGGGAGCGGCCCTTTACCCGTGATGACTTCAAGGATTTCATGTTCGCCCAATCCAAGCCCAAGGGGGAAATGATCAATCTGGTGAGCGGCCTCAAGTGGAAATATCGTTTGAAGACCGCGGCTATCAGCAATGAAGGCCGGGAATTGACCGTCCATCGCATTAAGAAGTTCGATATGGCTGCTTTCATTGATTTTTTCGTGTCGTCCTGTTTTGTTCATTTCCGCAAGCCCGATGTGGACATGTACCGCATCGCCCTGGACATCTCCCAGGCGGAGCCGGCCCGGTCCGTCTACATCGATGACCGGGCCCTGTTTGTCGAAATAGCCCAGAGCCTGGGCATCAACGGCATTCAGCATACCAGCTTCGAGAGCACCCGCAGCGCCCTGGAGGGTTTGGGTTTAACGTTATGATCTCATGAAGAGGGGACTGGGTCTGACGCCGCCGGAGTTGGCCCCCGTCTACGGCAAACTTTGAACTCGAACCCTTGAATTTATTACCTGGAGGCTTTATGGGAACCGATCACCGGCCGGCCCCCACGGTCTTTGTCATTTTCGGGGGCGCCGGCGACCTCTCCTGGCGCAAGCTCATACCCGCCCTCTACAATCTCTACCTGGACAAATGGCTGCCGGAGAAGTTCTTGATCATCGGCACCGGCCACCGGCACACCAGCGAAAAGCAATTTCGCCAGCATCTCCGGGAGGGGGCGGATAAATTTTCCCGCCGCGGCAAGACCACCGACGAGACGTGGCAAGGTTTTGCCGCCCATCTCAGCTTTATGGCCGCGGACCTGGATAAACCGGGGGTTTTCAAGGATCTGGCCAAGAAACTGGCGGACCAGGACAAGGCCTGGGCTGCCAAGTCCAATCGCATCTTTTACCTGGGCCTGCCGCCCCGGATGATCGACCCGGTGGCCCGGGAACTGGGCAAGGCCAGGCTGAACCAGGACCGCAAGCGGTCCCGCATCGTGGTGGAAAAACCCTTTGGCCATGACCTGGTCTCCGCCCAGGCCCTGAACCACACGTTGGGGACGATCTTTCAGGAATCCCAGATTTTTCGCATCGACCACTATCTAGGCAAGGAGACGGTCCAGAACATCCTGGCATTTCGGTTTGCCAACACCCTGTTTGAGCCCATCTGGAACCGCCACTATATCGACCACGTGCAGATCACCGTAGCGGAGACCGACGGGGTGGGCAGTCGCGGCAACTACTATGACCATGCCGGGGCCCTGCGGGACATGGTTCAGAACCACTTGCTGACCATCATGTGCCTCGTGGCCATGGAGCCGCCCAACTCTTTCAACGATAATGAAATGCGTAACAAGAAGGTGGACGTGCTCCGGGCCGTTCGGCCCATCTTGCCGGAGGCGGTCCATAACCACGCGGTGCGGGGCCAGTATGGGGCCGGCAGCATCGATGGGCAAAAGGTGCAGGGGTATCGCGGCGAAACCAACGTCGCCCCCGATTCCACCATCGACACCTATGCCGCTCTCAAACTCTATGTGGATAACTGGCGCTGGGAGGGGGTGCCCTTTTATCTGCGCACCGGCAAGAGGTTGCCCGCCAAGATTTCGGAGGTGTCCATCCAGTTTCGGGAGGTTCCGCACCAAAGCTTCCCGGCCGGGGCGGTAATGGATTGGCGGCCCAACCGGCTCATCATTGCCATCCAGCCCGAAGAAGGGATTTTTCTCCGTTTTGAGGCCAAGTATCCGGGCCTGACCATGCGCCTGGCGCCGGTGATGATGCAATTTTTCTACCGGGAGGCCTTTAAAATCGCCGTGCCGGAGGCCTATGAAACCCTGCTGCTGGACGTCATGCTGGGGGATGCCACCCTGTTCATGCGGGCTGATCAGGCTGAGGCCGCCTGGAAGGTCATTGCGCCCATCCTGGAGGTCTGGGATACCATCAAACCTACTGATTTTCCCAATTACCAGGCCGGCACGTGGGGGCCGGAAACCGCGGAAACTATTGTCGCCCAGGATGGCCGCACTTGGACCATGCCCACCATCCTGCGCTGTCAGGAGGACGCAGCTATCTGCCGCGTGGTGGCCGAACCTGAACCGTAATAGGCAACCATTAGCCTGGCCGGAACTTGTGGCCATCATGGAATATAAGGTTATTTCCGGCAAAGTTAGCGAACGCGGCTATGGCGAATAAGGAAGGTCAGCATCCCTTACCTCCTCCTGGTTTTCGCCTGGCCGCGGATCGTCACGATTATTAGTTAGTTCGGCGGGCGGCTCACCTTTCCCCTGAAAAAGGAGAAGAACTATCGGGGATTTGGGGCGGTCTTCCGGCAGACGGCCAGAATTCCTAACTGTTTGATTTCCAGGGCGTCCTTTATGGGGAGCCCGGCGGCTGCCAGACTCTGGCGTAGGTCCTGGCTGGTGAATCGGTCTTCTTCCGGGTGGACAAAGAGGCGCCGTGCCAAAAAGTTCAGATAAACCGGAGGGTAGAACTCCTCCAGAAAATAAATCCCCCCTGGCCTCAGCACCCGGGCGATTTCGGCCACCCCCCCGCGCCAATCCGGCAGGTGGTGCAGCACCCCAAACCCAAAGACCGCGTCCACGGAGGCGCTCTGGTGTGGAAGATGCAAGACATCTCCCACGTAAAGATGAATTTTTTGCCTCTGGGCCGTGACCAGGTATTTCCGGGCTTGGACAATCATCTGCAGATCTAAATCCATGGCATGCACCGCAGCAGGGAGAAATTCCTTTAACAGAAGACTGGAACCGGCGCCCCGGCCGCAGCCGATTTCCAGGAATTCCCCGCCGGAGCACAGCTCCGCCTTGTGCCTGATCCACGGGATAATGATCCTTTCTTGGATAAGCACCCGGATAGGGTTGTTGACCATCAGACGTTCAGCCCAATTCACTTTCATTATTTCTCCTGATATTTTCTGAGGTTAACAATTCATCGCTTCTTGGGGGTTTGGCGCGCCAAGTGCGCCTATGCAATGCCATTGCTGCGAGGCTGGAACCTGACATGAGAGAACCCCTGTTCTACAAGAATGCTGCTCAACTCTCCTGACACTGGGGTCAATCCGGCCCATGGGCTGCTCAAGCGCAATCTCCCTTCTAAGAAAAAGAGGGGTCGCAGCGAGCCGGACCCCTTCATACCAAGTTGCCGTCATAGAAGTAAGATTATCTGTTGTAGGGGAGCACCCATGTGTGCTCCCGGCACCAGGGCGGACACACGGGTCCGCCCCTACAAAAATACCTCTTTGACGGCAACTTGGTATCAATCGGCAAGACCTGGAAGCATTTCTGCGAAATTGGTGCGGAAGGCCAAAACAAAAGGCGTAACCTATTAAGATTACGCCTAAA
>Ga0351972_10282_pt1 | contig 17455 bp, 15 predicted proteins | sample TotcelHFGM3001N9_FD_206747 | JGI IMG/M metagenome (GOLD analysis project Ga0351972, IMG submission 206747) | Enriched cells from coal bed in the Powder River Basin, Montana, United States - Total cells FGM rep2 HSBNCT.FGM.300.1.N9 ...
GGTGCCGCCGGATGTCGATGTGAAGTCCGGTAGCTGCTGGACTAGCTGCAAATAGACCGAAAGTAGAAATGCCTGCAATGGGCTCCCACTCGCCGCCTAACGCTGCCGAGGCATGACTGGCTCTGTTGGGCCACCTGATAGTGAAATGCGTCTCAGAATCGCTCTCAGCGCGCAACAACAGCCAGGCAATCTCTACCTCTCAGCCCCGCCTCAAGATTTTCTCAGCGCTGAGAAAGTCTTGAGAGCGGTAACTGGCTGCGAAGTCCCGGTCGCTGCCGCTGGTTCAGTGCATCGAAGCCGCTTCCGAAAGACTCGGTTCGGTGCGCAAGTGCCTTCGCAACGTGGACACCGCAGAGCCAGACACGGTGAGTCGGACCACAGGCCAAGCGAAAGATTCGGTACGGCGGGCTCCTGCGCCGCTGGTGACGACTGTGTAAAACGGGCACCGGACGGCTTAAGCGGCGGATTGAACGCACTTCTGTTCGCTGCCGGCTTCCCGTGACTGATGCGATGTCTGCCGTCACGCTCACGCCTACCCACAGCCAAAACCAACCTCGCAGACAGACCAGCTCCAGCAGACCAAAGATTCTACGGACAGTCCGTAGAATCTCGCTTCGTGATCAAAATGCCGTTCTGGTTTCGTAAGTCGTAGCCCTGGTGCGATTGCCGCCGGCTGTACGGTTTGATGCAGGCGGGCTTGGGGGTACTTGGATTAGGGCACGGGTCGCTGCCGCTGCTGGTCTTGGCGCTGCTGCCCAACACGGCCGCTTCGCAGTGGCAGGTAAGGATCGCTCAGACAATTACTGTCGCATTTGAGGTACGGCTCGGTAGTTCCAGGCGGGCAGCAGGTCATCAAACACAATCTTTAGGTTTTGCTTCATTGCTTCGGTGGCGTTGCGCCCGATTTCGTAGAGGCGACGAATCACGTTCACCGTTGTCCGCAACCCCGTGCGCGTGCTTGCTTTGCGCATCAATGTGACAACGGTTTCCAATGTATCAAACAACATCCCACTACAGGCGCGAGTAATGTGAGGAAACAGACGACGTTCAATCGGATTGTATTTCGAGCAATAGCTGGGGTAGTGAGCCACACGGATTTCAAGGCCAATGGTGTCAGCTAACGTCTTCAGGTCATGTTTGAAGATGTATTTGTTCGCCGCATTGCTGCCGCCGCAATCACATAACAACAGAATGGACGTCGCCCAGGGATAAGCTTGTTGTCCAATGCGGTTCCAGTACCAACGCAGGCTGTCGCAGGCGAACTGGCTGGTGTCGTGGGACAAGCCAATGTTGATGTGTCCACAATTGCGAACGCGGTCATAGATCCCGTGCGGGATGATCATGCCATCGGCCCAACTGGGAAAGTCATGATCGAATGCGAGGAAGGCCTTGCTGGTGCGAATCCGACCGGCCCGGAACAGGTAGCCCAAGTGTTCTTTGGCCTTGCTATCCATGAAGAAATAGGGATTGCCGGCGGTTTCGTATTCCTCGATCAAGTCCGCAATCCTCAAGAATTGGGTATCCCGATCCGGCGAAAATCCGCCAGGCAGAACTTTTTGGATTTTCCGCAGTCCCAGCCCCTGGTTATCCATCCACCGTCGAATCGTTTCGCTACTGACCGGCGTTCCCAGGCGGGCGACTATTTCCGAGAGTTTGGCGGGTGACAGATCGGTGAACGTGATCTCTTCGTCATCGGGGTCGCCAGCGATCCGGGTTTGGAGAACCGATTTGAGATTCTGCTCGACCTCGGAATCGGAGCAGATGGTTTGCGGACGACCGGCGCCTGGACGGCGAATTCGTCCGGCGGCAGGGTCATTGGGCAAGTCCGCTAGATCCTCGATCCCGCGTTCGATTGTGCGTCGCGAACATCCCAGGACGTCGGCGATATACTGAATCCCGCCGTGTCCCCGTTGGCGGGCTTCAAACGCCGCGAACCGTCGTTGATCCTTTTCCGAAAGCGTGACGAAAAAGTCTCGCATTTGCTGTTCACCTGCCGCATCCAACCGGTCTGCAAATTCAAAGGGCATCCTTGACTCCTGTAGAACGTCGTCGAACTGATTTCAGCGACGTTCTACACGAAATCTGCGGATTCACCGATATCAATCTTCCCACTTAAACGCGACAGTAATTGCTCGGCCGGTCCTAAGCGAAAGGCGAGCTGCCCGCGGTTTTTTCTGATGCCGGCTGCCTGCTGGGCGTTCTGAGCCACAGACGTCACCGCCGTGCAAACAGCTCCAATAAGCGGCAATGGGGTCCCACGGCAGGCGGTAACGTCCTTTTTTCCTGTCACAGTGTATTCTGGCGGTTGAGGCGGGACGGCCGATCCGGCAATATCCAACCTCGATACCAGCCAAGATAATCCCCAAAAAAAGCTAAAAAAAGGCTTGCAATTGCCGTTCGGAATCCTATAAGCTGCTCCATTAGCTGCCGAGGATTACCAGCCAAACTGGCAGAATACACGTTCGCGGCGAGAACGACCCGGTGGGACGATTACAAGTCAGCTGATTGAACGAACCCGGTCCATCATCCATGAACTGTTGAACCCTCATGAGACTGCTGAGCTTTGTTCGTCGTTGGCTTGGTCGCACTTGTAAAAGGCGGGCTTTCCGGAAAATCTAATGGTTCTCGGATCAGATTCGGATGCCAACGGCGCCAGGTAACAAACGGATGCAGACGAACGGGGATAAGGCGGGTTGCCAGTGGTTGCATTCTCCCGTCTCCGCCGCCTGATCCGGGTCGTTAGGCACTATGTGCGGACTCCAGGACAGATTGAACTATGGACGACAAGCTACTTAAGAAATACCTCGAATACGCTAAAACAGATGAGGCATTTGCCGTTCTCTTTGTGAAAAGGCATCTCGCTGAAGCAAAAGGGCATTGGATAGATATTGTCGACTGTCGGCGATATAAGATGTCCTCGGATAAGTTACATTTCCGATTCGTGGTTGGCGGCCTGTATAAACGAAGAATACAACCGCAGTATCCCGCAAAATCCGCATGCACCATTGATGGCGAATTTGACGAGCACGAGTATTACTTAATGATACGAGCCATAACATGGGAAACCGCGCATAAGGACATTGAACAGCAGAAGTCAAAGAACGTGGCTTCACGGAAATTCAAGATAACAGGTGTAAGCTACGACAAAAATCGAGGCACCAAGAACTTTTTCCGGGAGGACGCACCACCGGAAATAAAGGCCCTTGCAAATAATCTTTACGACCGCACAAACCCACTATGGGATAAGGCATTGCGATACGCCAACAAGCCAGAGTTTGTTTATGAAATCAAGAGTATTTGCGTCAACTCGCATGGTGCCTAACTTACGAAGGATTAGAGCCGCACGCGTAAGGACAGAGCCGCGATTTAGTCTGGCAGAATGGTGGCGTTGATTCGTCACGGCTTGTTCACCCACGGTCGGCAAGGGCAGCATCGGAGAAAGAATCATGCGATCCCGTGCAACTCTCGTTCTGCAGAAGTTTTCTGTGTATCAGCAGCCTCAGCCAGCCGGCGCTCCGATTGTCGAAATCGTGGGCCGCTCGCAGGGTGCAATCGCGTTCATTTTGACGACGATGGGCTTCAGCGCGAGCACCAGGTTCACAGTCACCAATTGCGAAGTGCGCTGTGAGTCCAGCAGCCTGTTCGGGCAGCGATTCCAATTCATCCCGCTTAGATCAGTTGGAACTCTTGGCGCCGGACTCCACAAGCCAGTCGGAACTCTGATGGCCGCGGCGTTTCTGATCGTCTTCGGCCTGTATTGTTGGCTTTTTCATGGTAGCGCGGCTGCGTTTGCAATCGCACTTTTCATTGCCGCCATTCTGATCGCGCTTTACTTCTTTGCCAAGAAATTCTTCCTCGAAGTTCATCCGAATGGCGGGCCGGGGATTTCGCTTCTCTTCAAACCTAGTGCGATTGAAGGCGTTCCAATCGACATACATCAAGCGCTCGCGGTCGTTGCTGTCATCCGCGACGTCGTAACGAACAAGGGGGCTGGAAATGTTTTGACACAGCAAGCGAATTTTCCACCACCACTTAACCGAAGCACGCCATCAACGTGGGCACCTTCACCCCAGCAGACTGCCGATTCCTCGCCTCATTCTCCCGACCTGGACGTGGAGTCACAAGCAAGAGCAGCGTTCGCTCATGCAAAGCAGCTCTTTGATTCGGGCCAAAAGACTCAAGGTCTAAGAGGTCTTGAAGACATTGTTCGAGATTATCCGAACACGCAGGCGGGACGGCAGGCCGAAAAGAATCTGCAGCGTGTCGCTGCGCAGGGCCACTGAATCAGGCCGAACTATCGACGCACCCGAGCGGCGGAGTGGGTCGAACAGAATGGGAAGTCACTTGGCCACTGCCGGGTGGCGACTGTCGTTCGTGGAGAAACAACATTGCCTTGAGTGCCGCAACAAATCGCGAACTCCATTCAATCCGTATTGTAAAAAGGGATTGGAGCTGATGGTTCTTGTCCGATACGTCAGAGGGAGAAGAGATGTCTGATGTTCGCGTGTGCGTTCGTGACACCACCGGGGTCTTGCGTAAAATCACGAAGATTGTACCCTACAAACAGGATCGAGGCTTTGCAGCAATGGTCCCGTACCACACTGCAAAGCAGGGGCTTCTACTTAAGCATTCCTTGCGTTACGACCATCCGATAGGCCGTGTTCCGCTTCAAACAGCGATTCCGTTTACTGCTACCGACCGCGTCAAGTTATCTATACACCTAGACGGCTTTGTTCAGTTCTCCGGCGAGGATACGAAACGAATTCTCTCTGGACGAGACCCTGAAACCGGTGAGCCAAAGGGAATTGGTCTGGTTTTTGATCACTCGATTGATGATATTCGTAGCGGACCATTGTTTGGCATCACGATTTGGGGAACTGACCACTTCGCACACCAGAAAAAGCCGAATGGTTCATGCCTAGAATTTTGCTCCGATGATGTCTACTCCGACCGTCCACTCTTGTGTTGCGGAGAACAAGTCGCGTACGTTTTGGAGTTCTTTATTTTTCCCAATTCCATCCTCCGGTACGAACGTAGGAGTGGTCCCCGCGGCGACTTTGTCAGGCTCTTATTGCCGCGATCTGACACTTTACTCATCTATCGGCATGACCTGCGCATTATTGACTTGCCGGGACAAGACCACTTCTTGGGTTGTCTTGTGTCTCGGATATCCGTAACTGAACGATCGCCCAGCGGGTACCAAATGAGCGGGCCGTCATTCGCTCCGGCGGGAAGTGATGATTTTGTTACGATCAGGGCGTTCTATCCAGGGCCAGACTTTGGGCCAGATGGCCCCGAAACCCAGTCAATTGACAGAACCGAAGCTTCATGAACAACATGGGAGCCCGGATTGCCCTGCCCCCCACCCAGCATGTAGGTCCCACTCCGAGTTTCCAAAGAGCGAAGCCCCTTCCAACCTCGCAATATCCTGCAAAACCACCCCTCAGACCCTGATTGCCATTGCCCACTTATCCCACCGCGCTCGGAATCGCTTTGTCGAATGCCGGCAACGAAGAGCCCGTGGGAGCGCTGAATCGGCTACAAAAACAGCTTTGCGGCCGTAGCCATAGACCACCGCCCAGTGGTCCGTATCCATCGAAACGATCAGCGGGTGGCCGGCGTCGATTTCTTTCTTTAGCGATTTGAGCGTGGGCTTTTTCAATACGACTGGTCGAAGGCCCCGGCGTTCAAACAAGCGGCGGAGCTGGCCGGAGGTGGTACCCGACGACGATTCCGGCTGCAAGCATGGCTGGTAACGCACGCTGAAGGTAGATGCCTGGTTGTGTTGGCGCCGGCGCAGACAACGCGCACCAGGCCGTCCGTTGCGACTGAAAAACCGAGATGCTCTGGCGGGGCAAAAAATATATACGCCAGCACCTTCGATGCGAGCCCCTGGGACCCTCGGCAAGCCTGGGATGGGACCCTTTCCTGTCACAGTGTATCCTTCAGCTCGCCTCGTGTTCGGCTGTCCTTTGCTGCCGATTCCCAGCCCGTTTTGCAGCCAGAAGACGCAAGCATTTGTGCGTCCGTCCGCTGCCTTTTATGGCTTTGGATAAGGCGTTTTCTGGGCTTTTTCTGGAGCGTTCGGACGAAGACTCCGGGTATATACTACCTGACAGCTGGCAATTAAAGTTGCCTATATATGGGGAAGGCGTCTTCGATGGGGCGAGCAGCCGCCGGCCCTCGTATATCCTACGGAACCCTTCTACCTCCGATGCCTCTTTACCTCTCAGCCCCCGAGATTTCCCGTTGGTTTACACGTCGTCTGGAACCGCAAAACGCCCTTTCGCGAGACTCGGATCAAAAATGGGTGGCCAGCGGCAGTTGGCTATGCACTTTTACAGCCGATTACCAACCTCGTCAGCCCTTTGCGACCACTCCAGCAATTGGGTGCGGGCGGTTTGGCCGCTCTTTGTTTTGGAAGCCGGGAACCGCTCACCTGCATTGCCCCACCCTTGGATCTGTGCAACGTAAGTGGATTGATAACGGAGCATCACCCCTGATCATCCCGCATCAACCCAGCCATCGGCCAATCAGGCTTAAAACAGTGTCGGCCAGCGGCGGGCATAGGATGGAAGTGTCGGCCAGCGGCGGCCACAGGATGGTCCACTCCGTCTTAAACCCGTTGAGCCGGTCTCAAAGCGATCACCAGCAGTATCAGCGTCGTCACCGGAAAACTGATGATCGTACTGACGGAGCACCCTGCGGCCAGACTGCGGATGCCCATTTCCGCCAGCTCGACATCCGCTGGCAGACCGTCCACCGCAACAACAATCGAGCCGATAATGCTGGCGGCGATTGGGCCAGTAACGTGAATGATCAAAGAACTGCGAAGATGCCAGAAAGCGTAGACGAGGCCGAGAAAAATCCATGATGCGATCAGACGGAAGACGGAGACTGCGTCGGTATGCCAGAACGTGATCATGCTGCGCCAGGCTGCCAGATACACGCACAATGCGAAAACAAAGATCAACAAATTGCGTAGCGAAAACCTCGGCATGAATCCACCATCAGCTGAAGACGACAACGCCTGCCAGGACCGCAGAACCGCCGCATGTTGAGAACCACAGACGGCCAAGTATACAGCTGCTATTGGATGTTTTGACATACCCCTGTTCCCGCCATCCGGCCAGACACGCTTTAACAGCGATTTCTGGCCACTGGCGGATATGAACCGCCGATCCCTGGGACCACCATTATTCTCGAGCACCAGCTAGGCCAGCAGCCGCTCATTGTGCAGAATTTGATTGTGAGGTTCGCTTCCGGCAGTAAACGCGCCCCGCAAGCTCGCCAATCAGATAGGACACCACCACGTAGTTGACGATGTAGGCCGCAAAGAACCCCGCGCGATTCGTTACGATCACCTCCGGCGCGAGGAATCCGAACACGATGGTTGGAAAGGCGAGCAGCATCATGTATGGCATAACAAGAAAGCCGATCGGACCGAAACCGCACGGACAGCAGATAGGCGGAAACAGCACCAACAGCAGGCAGTTTGCAAAAAAGACCGATAGGCGAATGCGGCGGCTGCTTGGCGGCGAAGGTGTTGTTATCGAAGCGGCCGGCTCGGGATGGGGCGATTCGTAGGGATTTTCGCACATCGGCTCTGCCCGCCTGGTGTTGGGCACGGTCTTTACTACCACCGTCCGTTAACCGCGTAACTGGTGGCAACGACGTCTGATTTTAGCATTGCCAGCGGCGATATTGGATTTGCGAAAGCAGCCAGCAGCTAAAAAAGGTTGCTCTTGGATGTCTTAAAGACCCTGTTTTCGCCGGAGGCCAGGCACGCTTTAAGCGATTTCTGGCCAAATGGCGAAACGACCCGTCAGCTCAAAATAAGGACGGTGCCGAGATTTGGCCGCCATTGCCCGGTGTCAGTCGGCGGCACGAATCGAAGTAGGTTCGGCCTTGGATTACGCTACGGAAGCGTGGTTGTCCGCACTAGAATCGGCCCCTACGACTTCACGGATTTTGGCGTCGATTTGCGGCCCAGCTGCTAACAGCGTCCAAAGGTGCTCCCGGAGCCATCGCAGCAGCGACCGTGGGCATGTGCCGTGTTGGAAAGAACAGGTTCTGGATATGGCCGGCAATTGTCATGTCCATCTCCGTTGGCCCGTTCTAACCGCTCGCCCAAGTCGCTCGATGAATTCCCACTTCTGTCGAATCCAAATAGTCCGGAATCTCGCCGGGAAATTCCCGCCGTGCCGCAAGTAGCACATGAATGTTTCCGCGAAGTCTTCCTTGGCGTTTGTCGCCGCGTACACTGAAATATGGAATTCGGGATCGAACTCGAACGTTGCATCGCTCGAATGAGCTTCTCCAAAAACCCGCGTAAATTCCCGCGACCGAAACAGACCACGATGCGTATCGGCCAAGGCGTGCCCATACTCGTGCCGCAGCACATCCGCCAATGACGTATACGTTCGGCGGAAAATGTCCTGAAGCCTGGAGAGCGAGACGGCTGGAATGCAAATTTCGCCAGTGTAACCGTACCACTGCCAGCCGTAGGCTCCTCCAAATGGGACGAGATACACATCGACTTCCGCCATGCGTTCATTCCAGAATCCATGCCTGTCTATCTCCAGCCGGACCCTGGCCAAAGCACGATTGAGCTGCGCAATCGTGACGACGCCAAGACGAAAAGGCGATCTGGGATCAAAGTAGCATCTTGGCATGATTCTGACCACCTAGACAAAACACGGCTTTCGTGGATTGTGTTCACAACCGCAAGCCGTCAATCCATCTTGCCGCCGCCTCAGACTTCAGATCGTATATGGCCGCTATCCCCGATGGCTCGATAAACATGGGCGAAAGACCACCGTTCGACCGCCCCCGCCTATTGCGTGTGCCGGCCCGTAAACAATCACGCGGCCTAACGTCGCGAACGCCCGTTTCGCTCAAGGGAGCCGAAAACCTCCTTAGCCCGTGCGAACTGCCGAGAAAACATCGCCTCGACCTCTTTCTCAAACTCAGCGCCATTGGTTTTCTTAGTCAGGGTGGCAATCCTCTCCTCCAGTAATTCGAGCCTTCCCTCAATTGCTGATACCCGGCTGTCCAGCACCTTAAGCGCTTGGTCAACGCCTTTTGACCAAACTTCGTACACTTTGCGAGTTTGGACAGACTCTCCCTCATCCTGATGCAAGCGGTCCTCCAACGCCCCAATCCGTTCCCGCAAACCGCGCGCTTCTGTCGCTCGATACTCATGTTGTTTGACTGTGGGAGCATCGCCAGGGACAAGAACTGGGCCAAAATATGGAAGGTCAATCGGCATACTTCTCATCTCCATCCGTTAAAAAACTTCGACAAGAGTACAGAGTATTCGAGCGATCCTTGCTCCAGCGCTTCGGCCGCCCTTGGCATTAGTAGCTTCTCAAGCTCTTGCACCCGGCTCCGCAATTCCAATTCATCTCTCGATTCCGCCGAACCTCCGCCAAATTCATAGATCAGCTTCTCTGCTCTCGTTTTGGGCAGTATGCCGCGAGCGGCGGCAGCCCATTCGATATTCAATTTCTCACACCGAATTACCTTTCCGCCGAGATTGCTAAATTGTCCTTGAATCGTCCCGCCTACATCGCCACGTAATCGCTCGGGATCTCCGTTCATGTCCCAACCATTCGGCCAGCAATTGACGACGAGTACGGTTGGTATCCGCTTCCGCGCAATAAGGCCGCCAAGGCGAAGCTCAGCTTGACTTAATTGTCTTATACCCGTCGCGACAAATACCGCCGCATCGCAACGCTCAAAGCCTTCTTCGACTACAAGGTCGTGATCGTCCTCGGCATTGATACCAGGAGCATCAACAAAGACCAATCTTTTGCAAGGGCTGCGGAATTCTCGACACCTCTGGCTACATGGTTTCATGCCGTCTCCGGTTTTCGCCCGGCGGCTGCGTATCAACACGTTGATCAGCGTTGACTTGCCGACTTGGCACGGACCAACAACCATAACACGCAATGGCTTTGGCGATGTCATGCTAACGCTCACCCTACTCAAATAGCGGTCTGACCTTTGCCAAAAATGATTCACATCTAGCTCGCAATGGAGCGATCTGTTGCTGACGAACTAACTTCGCCTCGTTTGCTGCTTTAATGCGTTCTCCCTCCGCCAGTTGAAACTGTTCTTTCAAAGCTTTCTTTCGCGAATTATACACGCGTCGAGGATGCTCGATGATGTCGCACACAAGACGATCTTGCAGATCATCAATCAGTGTCTTTACTTCTTTGGAGACGTTGTCACAGAGAGGCTTTTTTAGGTTAGCAAACTCTGCCGATAACTTCTTTTCCAGTGCCTTCTTCCCGCCCTCTAGTGTATTACTTTTCAGGGACGGAAACAAAAATATCAGCACCGGCACAAGAACCAAATACAGAGACAAAGTAAGCGAGGTAAGAACTACCAAAGCTACAAGTATCGCTATTACCCCGCCCAAAACGCCAACTGTCACAAAGCTGTTGTGTCGAGTAGTATTTGAGATTTGACCAATTGAGTTAACGAAATCGGCAGGAAGGCAAACGCCGCTGCCCGGCTGCATTGCCTCAAGCGCGGGAATTTCAATATTATCTAGCGAGGGAATTCTTTTTTCGACGACTTTTTTCCAGTCTGCCTCAAACTCTCTGTAAATTTCTGCCAAGGGTGTCAAAACCTTGTCGTTATATTTTTGATTCCCTCGTCGCGAGATATCGGCGAGCCAGGATTGACTTCTTTTCTCAAGCCACCCCTCGAATCGGTCCTGCGCAACGTTCTTGAGCGTTCTCAAGAGTTCCCGATCGGTAGCGATGGTCCAATTGATCTCCTTTATTTTAGCTGCCAAATCGCTTGAAATACTATTTACAAATCGTTCTTTATCCGAGTTGACGTGTTCCCAAAACGTCTGAGCTAACGCATCAGGGGCTTCTTGGCCAAAGTTACCAACAAGAGCCTTCGCTCTGTTTTCAAACTCTTGCAGAGCATCGTCTGCCTTTTTGAACTCGCGTTCACGCTCCACCTGATTAGAATTCACACTGTCTTCAAGCTGCCGCAGGCTTCCCTCTGTCTCAATTAGGGCGGAGTTGACCCTTTCGCCATTTCCAACCAACGTCGTACGTCCCTTCCGCGATACGACGAATCGTTCGATGGCTTCAAGTAAGGACGGCAGTCTGCTCATAATGTAGGACTCGCGCGGAGTGAGAGCTCTTGCCGATTCCTCGTAGGTCGTGTCGAGGTTCTCCAAGATGTTGCCAATTTGTCTTTGCAGTTTTCGTGTAACAGCAAATACGTCATCCGTCGGGTGAAGGCCAAAGTCAGACCTCAAGGCTTCGAGTGTCGTTGCATCGAGGTTTTCGATTCCTCGCTCCATTTGTTGCGAGAAGAGCGCCAGCGCGGCGTGAAATAGGCGAATGTCTTCCGGCTTAATTTCCAGCCCTTGATTGGCCAGCAAAACGCGGTTGGCATCCAGCACCTTTGCCGCATTGTTCCATGACTGTGTTCTGCAGTTTGTTCCCACGAAGATGAGCCCCTTTGCCAAAGGCAAGGAAGCAAGCATTCGCAGATTAGAAAGCCCGAGCGCCCTATCTCCTTGCACAAGATACAAAACGGCGTCGGCGTGATGTATAGCGTCTCTTGCGACCTTCGTATCCCAGGCGCTTGCGAACAACCCAGGACAGTCGGTAACGGCGCAGCCTAGTCTAGCCAGATTGGGGGAATGGAGACGGCAATCGACGGAAGCGATGAAAGAGAATGCCACTTCTTCGGCAGCAAATTTTCCTGGGTTCCAATCTTCCCAGCGTGTCTCCCAATCTTCGGGAAACCGCACTATCGATTGGAGCTCGTTGACGCTGAAACGCTCTCTTTTCCGCAAACGTCGGATCACAGGGCTGTCAAAATAGTGAGCCGTAATGAGTCCAAATCGAATCAAATCAACTCGGCCTATTCCGTCCGGGTCATAGAATGTGCGATTGTTGTTCCATTTCTTGATTTCTGCTTCAGCAGCCGTCCGAATAGCTTTCCGGCCTGCTGCGGTGCTGGGATCAAAAGCCGCCAGGAGTCCGCATTCAAAGGCTTTGTCTTCATCTGCTTTAATGGAAGGCTCCTCGGTCAGCGCTGAGGTAAGAATTCCATTGAACCCCATGAGCAATTCGGCCGGAGTACGCCAATGGACTATCGCGTGTTCGCCTTCGTTTGGGTCAGCCAGATTCTGTGCGCGAATTATACAACCGCTCGTTTTGAGTCCTCCGCCGCCACGGCCGCGGGGACTGATCTCGCGGCCATCACAAAGATTGTTGAAGGTGGTTGACTTTCCGCCCTGGAATTCGCCGACCAGCGTAATTTCAAACTGATTCTCGTAGAGCTTTCGTCGGGCTAAGTCGATCTTGCTTGCACTTTCCGGAAGCAGGCGGGGCAGGGTCTGCGCTTCCGCTAGCAAGCCAGCAAGTTCATCGCGATACTGTTGGTAAGCATCCGTGTCAATCTTCAATGAGGGCTGAGCATGCTGATTTCGGGGCGGGGTTAAAGCATTCGCGGACGCTTTTTGTCGTATTGATCCGGATGCCAACACCGGTTTTACCGTTTTTTGGAGACGCTTTTTCTTTCTGATCATTCTGATACTCCTGCTGACTGGCTGCCGAAGTAGGGCGTCGGCCATCTCTTCCACGAGGTCAAGAAGATAGCTGCGTCGCTGGAAGATTATCCAGCAGGGTTATGAACGATTTGACCGTGCGCCGGAGTTCCGTAGCCCGGCCTGGCTCGGGAGGCTCTGCTGCTCGTTCAGTGACATCCGCGATGATGTTTGCCTGTTCTGCGGCCTGCTCATCCCATACCTTTGAGAACGCCGCCTCGGCCTCAGAATAGGCTGACTCTAATTGAGATTGCACTTCATCCCTGATGCGGTCGAATTGCTCCGATGCGCTTCGTTCTAGACAATTGACCAGTAAGCCTGCTGCTAGATTTGCAGGAAGGAGCTTTGCGAGGCCCGGCAGCTGGCCTGCCAGCCATCGCAAGGGGATATCGATGAAAAAAGGAAGGGGGGAGACGATAATAACCAGCAGGTTGTCGAGCACCCAGACAAGAAAACCTGGGATCCGTTCCAAGAGTCCACCATCAATGCAGAGGGCAATATCTAAGTCCTGCCAGGATGCACCGAGGGTTCGGAGTCGAAGTGAGTACTTTCGTTCAATTTCTTTGAATTGGTCCCGGACCGTCTGCGCCGTGTGCAGGGCGAGATCTTCGACTTCTAGCTGGACGATCGGTTTTAGGCTCTTGAGTTGAGCCTGAATGTCATCGATTGACTGACACGTCTTGAGTTGTGAATTGAACCGCTTTTCGACCAAGCTCAGACCTTTGGTGATTTGCAGCATGTGTTTCTGTCGCAATATCCGGAGATCGCCGAGGAAGTCTTGCTTGATCTGAGCCGTTTCCTGAGCGGTTGATTGCTGCTTATCGTTCAGTTGGTGGCTAAGATGCGCTCGTTCCTCCTGAGACCTTTCAATTAGGGCGAGTTCCAACTGACACTCGGCTAATGCGGTCTCGATGATTCTGCGAACTCGGATAGAAATCTTCTCTTCTTTGCCGGGACGGATGTTTTCGTTAATGAAACGGACAAGATCGCGTTCGATCGCAAGCGTTTGATCCGCCCCATCGGTTCGACTCGGCGTTACGGCGGATTTGCCACCGAGCCAGGCGTCGACGGGGTCGGAAGTCACGGCTTCAGCCAATTTCCCTGCGGGAAGCCCGTCGAACCGGGACAATTCGGCTGCCGCCACCTCGATGGATTCTCGACCGATTTGGGCCAGTTGCGACTGCACGGTGCTTTTGATCTGAGCGATGTGAGCTTCAGAGAGATCGGAAAACCGCGGATCGTAATGGAGCACGACCATACAGCGGGTAATACCGTTCTCGAATACTTTGCCACGCAGGAATTGCATGTCCACCTGACTGAGCATGCCCGGCCTTGCAACAAAGATTGCAGCGTCGCACTGCGGTAGGATTCGGTAGGTCGTTGTGACTACGGCATCATTTGGGCTGTCGATTCCAGGGGTGTCCACTGCCGTGAATTGCCTGAGATTGTCGGCGGGCCAAAACAGCCGAACATGGGAATACGTCGCGGCGACTGCGGCCCTTGCTTCCGGCGTGTCTCCGGAGGTGGCTTCCCGGATCTGGTCTACCGTCGGATTATCGATTACATGGTCCAGAATGGAGCCGGCCGCGTAAGCTTGTTCGACCTCCTGTCCTCCGGCATTGAGCCGGAAGGTTCGTTTCTCGTAACGGTAGATTTCTAACCGTGGCTTCTCAGCGAAGTCAATTTCCGTCGGGATCGCAGTGGCCTCAAGGACATCGGTGAAGAGAACACGGTCCTTGAGAATTAGCCGGTTGATCAGCGTCGACTTTCCGGTCTTAAATTGACCGACGAAAGCAACGCGGTATCGCGGCTCGGAAAGGGCTTTTTCCTCCACCCAGAGACTGTCGACGCGTTTCTGAAGCCCAGCCGAAACGGCAGTTTCAATCGCCTTTTTGATGATCTCGTGAATTTGCATGGGGCGGTTCGCTGTTAAATGAGGTTAGGGCAAACACCGGCCAAGTTCGTCAACGGCCGCTCGGAATCGTAGAATTTTTTTGGACGCAGCGCGGATCGCCGAAACTTCCGGCGCAAGGAGGGCACCGCGTTGTGGGGCCACCAAATTTCGCCATGCCTGTTCCGTGGCATTGCCGAATGTAAGACGAATCTGGAAGTCTCTGATGAAGTCATCCGCGATGTTTTCCAAGCGGCAGCGGCTTCCCGACAGCACCGATCGAATGCCAAGCAGAGCAAACTTACAGATGGACTCGAATACCGCTGCGTGCGTTTCGTCGGACTCCTGTAAACCGGGAATGCGATTGGCTTTGAAAAAATCCCGCAGATCTTGGGCATCTTTTTGCCCACCACCTTGCTCGAACAAAGCAGCTAAGTCATCGACTGCGCGGTCGCGGTTCCAATGCAGTGGACTGAGAAAATTGATTGCGGCCCGCATTTCCCAGCGATAGACGTATTGAAGCGATTGCTGCAAGCCGGCAAGCTCTTCCAACGCCATCAGGACGCGATTATCTTCGTCCGGCTTCCAACGGCTCTCCGCGAACCGCGTGCAAAGAGATTGGAGAGCGGCGGGAGCCGAAGCGTCATCCAGCATGGGACCGAGCCCGGCATCCTTGAGAACATCGAGGATCGCCTGTTGTACAATCGGGCCGAACTCGCGCACCTGTTGCGCCAAGGCATTCACAAGATCGGAAAACGGGCCTCGGGCAAAATCCTGCATGTATGCCGTGATGGGTGGCTCGCCGGCGGTGCGACCCCGCATGACTCGCATGTCGGTTTCTTTGGGCAGCCGGGCTTGAGTCTCGCCAGCGTGTTTTCGAAAAATTGCATCCAGGTCGGCTTGAGCGGCGGACACGCGTTTGCTTTTCGGAACGGTTTCAACGGCTTCTCCAAACAATTCACGAAGCCGCGGCCAAAAACCTTCTTCTTGCCCTGATCCGCTGGTACGATGGAACCAATCAAGAAGAAGACTAGTTTCGACGTCGGATTGGCTAGCGTCGGCGGGACTGAGGCGGCGAGCCTTATCAAAGACGCTGGTCCGCACGTCTGCAAGGCAGGATTTCATATCGTTTTCCAGCCGCTCAATTACGCGAGCGTCTTGGCTGGCAAGATTGGCAGCTAAATGCCGATTTACATCGTCCATAAATCGGGCCACATCTTGCGGCGAATTCGCTTGCAATGGACCGCAGAAGATATTGCCCAAGCCAGGGCTGAGAATCTGGTGATGCTTGTTGATTGCTTCGCCTGTGGGGTCTGCGTTCTGATTCCAGTTCAAAACGATCAGAAGCCGATCCATGAGGCTGATTTCGTCGGGCAGGTTGTGGATCGAAGTCCAAAAGTCGGCGAAGTTTTCTACAGGATCCGGTTTGCCTTCGGGCATCGTAGCCACTACCAGAAGATCGGCGTCGCGGCCGATCGTGCGTAGAGAACGCTCCCTTGCCAAGGGACTCGGATCGTCAACTCCAGGGGTGTCAATCCACCGAAGGTTGTCGGAGCCGCCTTCAAATCGCGTGCGGATGGTGCATCTCGCAACAGTCGCCACTCTTGCCTTCACCTTTGGGTCGTTCGAGTTGGCTACCCACTGGCGCAGTTCCTGAAGCTGTAACGCCCGTCTTGGCGCTGTGTTGGCGAGGTGCCGAACCTCGGCAAGATTCTGCTGCAAGTCGGTCAGGTCCCGAAGATACAACCACGATTTCGTTTGCGGAACGAACCGTCCCAGCGAGGGCAAGGCAAGTGCTGCGAATTCTTCGAGGCTGTCCGGCGCAACACGAATTCTTAAATCTGCATTGTCTTCGCCCAATGCCATGTCAAACCGTTGGATCAGGGGAAGCAAGACACCCTGGCAGAATTCGGTGACGGAGTGGAATTCCAGATCGAATGCACTTTGCGTCTGGTCATAGATGATTTCGCAGCACACGGCGGTGCATCGCTCTTTGGCCGCTGGCAAATCCTCAATACCAGTCAGTGTCTTCAGCAGCGTCGTTTTGCCGGACTTCTCGATGCCACCAATGGCGATGCTAATCAAGCCCGTATCGTAGCGCTCAAAGCGAAGCTGTGCTCGTTCGGCAATCGCATTCAGCCGCCCGCGGCATTGCTCGATCGACTCCATCAAAGGCCCCGTAGCACCGTCAATTTCAATAGCCGCATTTGCCAAATCCCCGAGCGCACCGACGCATTTCCGGGCTTGTTCGACGATTTCACGCAGCCTTGGTGCGACTTCTTTTCTGGCAGTTACGACTTGCTGGTTTATTGTGTTCATAGACTGGCTGGCCCAAAAGAGGCAAGGGGTAGGGGCATTCGCTGACACGAAGTCTGATGTGCCAACAAAAAAGGAGCGCCGAAACCAAGGCCGCTCCCACAACCCCGACCAAGGGGTCTAACGAACAGCACCCAGCCCGACGCTCCCTTGCGGGAGCGTGGTGCCAAGTAGCTGCCTCGTTAGTACAAGAGCCTTGCGGCTCAGGTTGGTCGTTTTGTGGGAAGCAGTAACTTGACGCTCACGCGTCATTTCAAATTGTCAGTCGCTCGCTAGGTCAGCGGGCGGCCGTATTTTGCATTCTTTCGGTCGCTTCGGTTCCTCCAAGTTCAATAGGCTTCCACCACGGGAAGTACTTACACAAGGGAAAAGTCTATCCGGCGGGGTAGCGGTTTGCCATAACCAGATGAAAAATTTCTTTGATCCGCGCGTTTCAGGTATGGCCGCGGCTTTATGCGTCCCTCGCGGCCACAGCCATGATGCCCTAAGCCGGCTTACGCTACGTCAGCTTGCCGGGCCGTGACGGGTGTATCAGACGGCCAGCCAGACAGTGGCCGTCGTGCCCAAGGCCGGCAGCCACGAGCCTGTAACGCCTGCCATCAAGCCATCAGCAGCGAAATCAGCCGTCTTCAGCCTGTGGCGTATCGCTTATGTCGGGT
>Ga0351972_10302_pt1 | contig 15472 bp, 15 predicted proteins | sample TotcelHFGM3001N9_FD_206747 | JGI IMG/M metagenome (GOLD analysis project Ga0351972, IMG submission 206747) | Enriched cells from coal bed in the Powder River Basin, Montana, United States - Total cells FGM rep2 HSBNCT.FGM.300.1.N9 ...
GGTTTTGGCTATGTGATGCCGCTTCGGGAAAAATGGCAAGAAAGAAAGGCTGTGCCTGAGAAATAACTCAATATGAAACAGCAAACCTCTTTTTTCACAGGATGCCAAACAGCCAAGGCCAGTGAAAATTGTGTTCGACAACAACCGAAGAAACGACAGCCGCTTTTCATGAGCACGGATTTCCGCCTCCTAAGAGGGTTAAATATGAGTGCCACAGACAATTTTTTCGTATCCTCCTGCACACACCTGGAATCACCGGTTGAGAAGGATACCGATATCATCGGTTTAAAAGTAAGCCATGGGGGAGATAGGGCATGGGTATGCGATTCGGCATTGATTCAAAAGGCCGAGAGGTAGCGATGTCTGTTGATGGTTGATTCTGTTATTTATTTATTTTTTTTCGATAGCTGCTTCCCTCCATGATGAGGATTTCCGAGTTGTAAACGAGCCGGTCGGCGATGGCGGAGGCCACGGTGGTGCTTTCAAAGACTTTTCCCCAGTCGGCAAAGGGCAGATTGGTCGTGATGATGGTCGACTTTTTTTCGTGCCGTGCGCTAATGACCTGGAAAAAGAGATTTGATCCCTGTGTGCCCAGCGAAAGGTAACCGATCTCGTCACAGACAAGCAAATCCGGGGATTGATAATACTGGAGCTTTTTCAACAAGGAGCGGTCTGCTTCGGCCGCGATCAGATGGTTGATCATATCCATGGTGGATGAGAAAAGGGTTTTGATGCCGGCCTGTGTAGCCGCGTAGGCGATGGCCTTGGCGACAAAGCTTTTTCCCACCCCTGGGTTTCCGATCAGGATGACATCTTTTTTTTCCTTTATGAATGAAAGCCCCATGAGGTTTATGATTTTGGTTTTTTGATTTTTCCGGGAGATATGGAAGTCGAAGTCGAAGCGGTCGATGGTGGTTTTTTCATCGAGCCTGGATTCTTTGAATCTGGTGGCGATTCGTGTCAGACGTCTTTGCTCAAGTTCCAAGTCGAGCAGGCGCTCCAGGGTATCGGGGAAGGACAGATTTTTTTCAGCGGCTGTTCCGATAATGGCGGCGAGATTGGCGGCGCAGTTTTTCAGCCCGAGGGCTTTGAGTTTAGGGGTGATGTCATCTGTCATGGAGGTGGCTCCTTTTCAGGGCGAGGCTGTCGTATTCGGCCAGGCAGGGCTCGGTGAGGCGGATGCGGTTCAGGGCTTCGTCTTTGAGGGTTACCGGCAGATGCCGGGTTGTTGGCGTCATTTCCTGGTAGAGGATGTTTTCGACGTAGTCTGCGCCAAAGGCTTTGAGTTTGGCCGCTTTTTCGATGGCCCAGAGCAGTGAGGCGCTTCCATACTGGTCCTTGAGGCACAGCAGCCGGCAGATGCTTTTTTGTATGGGCTGATGGTTTTCGATGAGTGCATCCAAAAACAGGACGGCTTGCTTGCCCAAAGAACAGAAAGCGGCGATGTCGCGGTTGTACCAGAGCCTTTTTTTCAGTTTTTTGACGGCAAGGACATGTGCGGCGAGTTCGATACGCTGGTTTCGCATATAGCAGCGGGCGTGGGCGGCGACCTCTTTTTCCAGAAGAAAAAGCCGTACGCTTGTTCTGTCGGCCTTTAACGTCAGGGTTTTTCCGATGGTCCAGGGGGGAACGGTGTAGGTGTTGGTGTCAAAGCGAACGGCAAAGTCCTTGTGAACCAGGAGCTGGGAGGTATATCGGCAATCGGGAAGGTCGGCAAGAGGTGTCAGATGCACCTGTTGAAAACGGTCCAGTGGGCGTTCTCCCGTGGTTTTATGGACCCGTACATTGGCAACATCGCTCAGCCACTGCCGTACCTGGCTGTTGATGTCATCCAGGTCTTTGAAGGAACGAAGAGGGAAAAAATTGGTTCGAAGGTATTTGATGCTCGATTCGATTTTACCTTTTTCATGGGGAGAACCGGGATTGCAAGCGACGGGGGTTATCGGAAAGACTTTCAAAAAATCCAGAAAGCGGTCGTTGAACCGGATAACACGACCCTGTCTTTCAATGACAGCGGTCAGCATGTTGTCGACCACGATGGTTTTGGGTGTTCCTCCGAAGAAAGAGAACGCATTCAGCAGGCACTGGTGGAGGGTGTCCTGTTTCTGACAATGGGTGAACTCCACATAGAGAATGCGGCTGAAGGATTCGCATACGGCAAGGGCGTACAGTGTGCCATACAGGATGGAACCAAAGTGTCCCCAATCGATCTGGACCTGCTCTGCGGGCATGGACTCGAACCGGACAAAGGGTGTTCGTGACTTGCAAGGTCCCCGCAACCGGTGCAGATACTGCCGGACTATGGTGATGCCCCCCGTAAAGCCTCTTTCCATCAGCCTCTGGCGGACTACCGGGGCTTTGACCTCCGGGTCCTCTTGAAGAAACTGTCGGATCAACTGGTCATAGGCATCCATCTTTCCTGGCCGTTGAAGGCGTTTTGTACAGCCTTTGTCAGGATTGAGGTGCCTGGTAACGGTCTTTCTGGTGATTCGGAGGGTCCTTGCGATCTTGCGCACAGCCCAGTTCAGGTGATGCAAACGGTGGATTTCAAATATTGTCGCCTTATCCAGCATGGGGCACCTCCTTGAAGATGTTGGGCAGGGCCTTGCCGACGCTGCCGTTTGGTTTTGCCGGTGCTTCGGCCGGCAGTTCCAGCACCTGGAAAATGGTTCCATCAAAGGCGATGAGCCCTTTGTCGATCAGGCCGTTTCGGGCCTCGATGTACCGATCCAGGTCCAGAGCCAGATGCCGGCAGATGGAATCGTAGCTGTAAAACGACAGCCCATAACGATCCGATGCCAGCACCAGAAACAGGTACAACAAAAGCTCGGGCTGGGTTAGGGAGGATAAAAAACCTGCGGTTAAAAAGCGATGAGGGATGAAGCAAAAGCCTTTACCGATGCGCCGGATGCGATCCGGGTTCAAAATGCGCTTATGGATCATGGCGGCCTCCTTTCCGGTTTTTTGAGGAAGCTACCACAAATCTTTCCGGCTGCCTAACGAGTTCCTCTTTGCAATCAGGGATAAGAGCCTGGTATTTCAACAATATTGACTTTTAACGCGTCTACCTTTGCAATCAGCGGCACCAGCCAATAACGCCCAACCAGGTTATATTTACAGGGTTTTGACGTGTCTACCTTTGCAATCACAGCGGTCGCACATCTTCGCTTGCGGTTGCGCAGGGCCTGCAGCATCCGGTTGCGTTCGGCTTTTTCAGGATGGGCCAAGCGGTAATCTTTCCAATACCCGGGTTGATTGGCCGCCCATTTCTTGTTGCAGATCCGCTGGTTGTCCTTGAAATCCGGGTCCGTTTTCATCTTGACCCGTTTCCAGGCGGTTTTTCTCGCGCGCCGACATGCGGGCTTCATGCAATGGGTTTGATTCTTATGCTTGGGGCTGGGATAAAACAGATCAAAACAATGTACACAAGGGATCGGTTCCATGGGCGCCACCTGTCCAAATGAATGAGGTCCATTCAACACAGATAGCATAGAATACCGCCCGGAATAATCGGAAGAAAACGGAAATTTCTTAAAAACAGGGAATTAAATCGAATGAAAACGGAAACCGGCTATCCTCAGCCGGTGATATTGGCATCGAATTAAATCGATGAAAATGGAATCAAATTGGACCGGTGATACCATTGCCTGCCGTATGTCCTCGGGGTTGGGTAGGATATGCGGAGTGACCGATGATAACGACTGTTTGGATTGCGCCCACTGATTGTATAGAGCCCTTCCGGTGTTCGGTTATCTCCCTCGCATTGTTTTTTACCGGCAGGATCTCCTCCCAGGGCGATTTTATAGGTCCGGAGAATGTGATTCTTGCGATACAGCGTGAGCTTGCGGTCAGCCTTTTCAATGACAACCCGATCGGCGGCCTGTTGCTGAACAAATACGGTCCCGGGAAAAGCGAAAATAATTCCAAATGTCGTCAGAATTGAAAAAATAATCTTCATTCCAATGCCCGCTTTCAGACCAATTCAATCTGTTTCAGATACGAATGCCCTCCAAAAACATTTTGTATGCCCTATAATACCGATCCCGGGAATGGAATCCCGTGGATCTATAGGCTTTCAGAAAATTAATTTCGCAAGGCAGCAGGAAGGGAATAGGCCTTTTTCGGCCATTCCCGAGCGATAACGCAGCGAAATTATTTTTCTGAAAGTCTATATTATGGCACATCCTTTTTTATTTCCGGAGATGAATCTTCCCGAATAATTTGCGGATATTGGCATGATAAATATTGTTTTGCAAGCGGAGGGCAATATTCTATTCTTGACAAGTTATCCGCTATAGTCATACTATTCCGGAATACAAGGGAGGCATATCCTGAAATGTATATTGACAGACCCATATTTCATACGCTGTTCGAGCACAGGATGAACCGGAAAATAACGATCCTTCTCGGTGCACGACAAGTCGGCAAAACCAGTCTCCTGCAGGCCCTGTACAAAACCCTGCAGCCGGAAGAGACATGCCTGTTTCTGGATCTCGATCTTTATTCGAATTATGAAAAGGTTTCCACTTACGAAAACCTGATGAACACCCTGCGCCTCAACGGTTATCAGGAAGATCAGTCCCGAACATTTTTTCTGTTTCTGGATGAGTTTCAGCGCTATGCCGACGTCACGCTGTTGTTGAAAAACATTGCGGACCACCACCCCAATGTCAAAGTTTACGCATCCGGATCATCATCGCTGGTCATCCGATCCAAAATTCAGGAGAGCCTTGCCGGCAGAAAACGGATTGTTTTTATCCATCCACTGAGCTTTTCGGAATATTTACGATTTCGGGAAAAAACAGAGGCAATTGAAAAATTGCATCATCTGGGCTCTGTTCGTTCCAAGGTCCTCAACCAGCTTGTTCCCGAGTTATACCGGGAGCTTGAAGATTTCATGGTTTACGGCGGATATCCCGAGGTGGCTCTGGCAAAGGTTCAGGATCGTCCGGAAATTTATAGTGGCATATTCGATCTGTATGTCAAAAAGGAACTGGTGGATTACCTGAAGGTTGAAAAAATCAGAAACGCCAAACTGTTGATCAATACGCTTGCTGTCAATCACGGATGTGAAACCAATTATGCCGAGTTTGCGCAACTCTCTTCTCTGGACGAAAAGACCGTCAAGGGATATATCGAAATATTGAAAGAAACCTTTCTGATCACGGTTCTATCGCCGTGGTTTACAAACCGCAACAGGGAAATTGTCAAAATGCCAAAAGTCTATTTTTCAGACAGCGGCGTCAGAAATTATTTCATCAACAGCTTTAATCCCCTGTCCCTTAGAAAAGATGCTGCCTGGCTTTTTGAAGGATATGTCATTACCGAACTGATCAAGAACGGGGCTGATCCGTCAACTCTGAAATTCTGGCGTACAAAAAATCAGATGGAAGTTGACCTTATTCTGGATCATGGCCCCAAACCCATTCCCATTGAAATAAAATACAAACAAAAAATTACCGGGAAAGATGTCCGTGGGCTGAAAAGTTTTATCACACAATATCCGGACACTGAAAAATCCTACCTGGTAAATCTCAATGATAATCAAACCATTTTCAAAAACATGAATTGTAAACTGGTTTCTCCGTTTGCTCTGGATGAACTGCTTCGGACTGATTTTGATAGATGAAGAAAAATCGTAACTACTCCGGTCTTCCCCATAGGCCCCAGCGGTGCGCTGTCAGTGAGCGGCACAGGAGACCGGACCCAGGAATGTTATGCCAGCGTCACTCACCTTTGTATTCAAGCAACTCTTTATAGCCGTCAGGGTTTTCCTTAATCCCGGCTTTATACTCCTCTATAGCCTTTTGGTGAAGGCCCGGTTCCATATCGGGGAAAGTCTTAGAATTATCCAATTGCAGATAGGTGCAATCTTGTATCACTTTTCTCGCTTCCTCGGCAGGAATCGGAGAGAATCCGGAAGTTCTTGCCCGCCATACTCCCATGGTAACTCCCTGCCTCAAGAAGTAGTGTTTTCCTGCTTGGAAATTAAGATGCGCCACACCGGTATTTTCAGTTGCAGAAACAACATAATGCTCTCCAGGCTGAACGTTCGTGACGATATAAGTTTTTGCCGTTGTCTCTCCAATAAACTTACCATCCAGGTAATTCCAAAAAACGATGTTTCCTCCAAAGTAAGTATCGCGTACAATCACCAATAGCGCTGTGCCCGCTTTCGCTTCAAGTTTTGGTGGTTTTTCTGGCTTGATCATCTGGGTCGTTGCACAACCGCTACAGAAGGCGATAATCAACACTAATAAAAGGGCACGCTTCATTTCAGTCTCCTTTGATTGTCAAGAATTAACTTCGTAAGTAGAGCATCAATCCGTCTTATTTCCCAATTCGTCTTATCCGTGATCACATTTGCTTATCATCCCCATTTACGGCCAATGCGGCGTAGCCCCGGGCAATGGGTGGGCTTGGGGAAGTTAATAGACGAACATTGATAATTCATAATAAATTCAAACCAATGAAACAGGCATCTTTGTAACCATCAAGATGTCGGATCCAGCCGCAATCCATTTTCCATTGCAATCTGCCGCCCGCGCATTGCCGACTGGCTGATTGTTGCCTGCGACACCTGAAGCCGTTTTGCCAATTCGACCGTCGACATGCCCAGTTCCCGGATTCCCCATGATTTCTGTGAATTATCAACTGAATTGTCAATGAATTCCCCGAACCACCTATTATTCCCACGGGTTAATCAGTGCAACGCCACTCTCCTTCATGTCTGAAGTGTTGCGGCTTACTACTGTTAAATGATGAGCGATGCCTGTTGCCGCAATGAGTGAATCTATGGCAGGCATTGGTTTACCAACTCTCTCTGTCATGCCTTGAATCTTTCCCCAAACCACCGCAGTTTGCAGGTCTATGTCGATGATTCTTGTCCAAAACCTTTCTTTGAGATCGTTCTCAACCCAGTTATGCAGTTCCTCCTTTCTTCTCGATTCGTCGAGCTTTTCAATGCCTTTATGAAGTTCGCCAATTGTTAAGACACTGATATAAAGGTTATTCTCGTCTTCTTTTTGATCTATTTTGTAACTTTTATGGATGGTTTGGCCCGAATGATTTCCGAAATAACGCAGGTGTCCAATAGGTATTTCATAATTCGATATCCCTTGAAACGTTTTTGTCTCTTGAAAGGTCAAGGCATATTTCAGAGAGGGGGGATTTTTTAAAGAAAGCTACCAAATCAGACTTTGGTTTATTGAGTTTCTGGTAGTCTTCGATAGCGATAATTACGACAGATTCTTTCCCATGTTTTGTGACAACTTGGGGGCCATCGTGACGGGCCTTGTCAACCAAATTACTGAATTTGTTTTTTGCTTCCTGAAGTTGCCATACATTTCCCATAACAACACCTCTATTCTATTATATATCTTTCGTCAAGTTTGACTATATTATAGTCCTAAGTGGAATACATCTCAATACCCATTAAAGGTCACCTGTCAAAGAATAAATTTCCCCGTTCAAGAAAAAAAATGACTTTTCTCCTGCAAGAATTACGCACAACATAAGGGATAATTCATAATACAATTGGTATCACCGGTCCAATTTGATTCCATTTTCATCGATTTAATTCCCTGTTTTTCAGAAATTTCCGTTTTCTTCCGATTATTCCGGACGGTATTCAACGCGATCTGTGTTGAATGGACCTCATTCATTTGGGCAGGTGGCACATATGGAACAGATCCTTTGTGTACATTGGGTGTAAATCAACCCCGTTGTAGTCGATTAAAAAATGGCGGATAGCCGTCATTCCGGGCTTGACCCGGAATCCAGAAGCGGTCAGCCAGTGAGCATAGAAGCTGCCATGCTGCATTCATGCCTCCTGCTATGGATTCCGGCGTTCGCCGGAATTACGGAACCTTGCATTTTTAAGCAGCTTCTCTATAACGGGGTTAAATTACACCCGTGTACATTGATTTGATCTGTTTTTCCCAGCCCCAGGCATAAGAATCAAACCCATTGCATGAAGCCCGCATGTCTGCGCGCGAGAAAAACCGCCTGGGGTTGAGATCTTCCACCAGTCGAGCTCTCAGGGGATTGAGGTGGATATAGCGCACCAGTTCGAGCAGGTACGGATCTTCCTCGCATAAAATGGATAGCGATTTTGAAACAGATGCCCTTGACGCCGATGCCGCCGGTTTACGCTGACCGCATAGCCGGTCAAAAGCCGGTTATCACCGTTGCGATTGGTGCTGTGCCGGTTTGCAGCAGCAGATGGACATGATTGGGTATCAGCGCCTATGCAAAGCACTGGGTTTGGGTGTCGGACAATATCACTGACAAGCGGGTCAAAAAATTATCCCGATCCATGTCATCAAAGAAAATGTGTAATTAGCGACGTCCCTTCATTTATTCGCAATTAATATATCCTTTATGCTCAGGCATTTATCACGGGCAATTTTCTCGCCTTTGTTTACGACTGAACTGGCAGTCGAAAGGGCGATCTTCAAATGCCTTGCCACTTCCGTCATGGTCATTCCCAATTCTCGTACGGCCCAGTAGCAGACAAGCGCTCTTGCCTTGACGATCGTCCGTTCCTTGGAAGGACCGATGATCCGGTGAGGTTCGATGGAAAATATATTGCAGACGGCTGGAATGATATCGGCTATGCTGATGCCTTGAGTGGATAAGGAATATCTTGTTTTCATGGATTCCCGGGCGTCCGACAAGACCCTTTCCACGAACTCGCCATCCCCTAACATCCGTTCATCGCTCTTCTGAAACAGGCCGGCTTTGCGCATCAATCGAACAGCCGACCAGCCGCCGGCACTGCGGATCAACCCGCCGCCCACAAGATCCGGCTGTGTTCCAAGCGCAATTCCTTTCATGAGAAAAGCACGGTAACGTCTGCGTGCCACGCTTTTTTTCTCTCCGAACAGGGCAAGCACTTCATCCATCGCCTGCCAGTCATTTGATCTTTTTCCCATCAGGTAACTGTGCCCGGAAAATGGATATCGATCCAATTCGGAGACATCCGGCACTATCGTTGCCCGTAAGGGATTCAGGTGAATGTATCGAACCAATTCTTTTAAGTAGGCGTCTTCCTGGCAGAGGATCGATTTATAGCGGTTTTGAAACAGATGGCCGCTTCGATGATACCGCCGGTTGAAACTTGTTGCATATCCCGTCAGTAGACGGCCCATGACAGTCGCAACCGGGAAGCTGCCGGTTTTAAGCAATAGATGAAAATGGTTGGGAATAAGCGCCCAAGCGAAACATCGGGTTTTTGTTTCGATCAGGATTTTACCAAGGCGCGTTAAAAAATCATTCCGGTCCGCGTCATCCCGAAAGAGGATACCGCGTTCTATGCCTCTGACAATGATGTGGTGCACCGCTCCCGGCGCGTCTTTTCTGCCTTTTCTCGGCATAAAAGTTTGATAACATACATTGATTTTATGTAAATATAAATATATGGAGGGCGTCCCTAACTGGCCCTTCCTGCCATGCTGAGATATCGCCATCCATCACGTGGCTGAAGCCATCGACGGCGGATCCATTGTCGGACACTCACCCTTGATCAATGTGCTCACGGTCCACGGAACGGCGGCTGAGAACGTGCGTATGCTGGGTGAAAAAATTCTGATCCCGGTAGCTTACATGGTGGGCGATCTGATCTCGGAGCTGATCCGCAGGCGGGAGCAGGCAATTCCGGGGCCCATCGAAAGCCTTGATTTCGAAGCGCTGCTGTCCCGGGAGCTCAATGAGCCCATTGATCCGGCTCGAAAGGGCCATCTGCTTCCCCTGCCTCCCGAGGACCTTCACTACAGCGTATAGTAGTTAGGGGACGCCCCGTCACGGTCATTAACAATTCTCGTACGGCCCATGACGGTCGCAATCGGGAGGCTGCCGGTTTTAAGCAACAGATGAAAATGGTTGGGAATAAGCGCCCAAGCGAAACATCGCTCCCCAATTGGCATTACCTCAGATAAAGAGGCATCAGGGTGAACCTACCATCCAGTCTGTCAGGCACATCCCGCAATGTCTGCCCATCCCATAGCGACTTTCTCCAGATAAAAGGCTTGCCGTGGACATGGGGCGTGCCATAGAGCATCCAGAAACCGTTAGCTGAAGATTTCGTATCAAGGATGCCGGACAGGCCCATAAAAGAGCGAACCATGTCCGTGGATGCTACCTTGGCGTCAATGGATCCATCGGGGACCTGCTTGGGATAGTCGGTCTCCCCATACCCGAGATCCCAGCGCCCAAAGATGGAAAGAGGGTTGGACTGATCGGTGTAGGTGATGACCTGCCTGGCCATTGCCACATTATGCACCTTGGGCAGGAGTTTTTCGAATTGAACCTTTCTTGCCGGCCGGTTGTCTGTAGACTCAAGATCGCTTCGCACCTGCAGCGAGGCCGGGTAGTTTATCCCCATAAGATAGTTTGTGGTAACCATTTCGCTGTCGTAATCGGTTGAGCAAGGGTCTCCGTCAAGTGACTTGCTGCTGACCGTATAGTTGCTACCGGTTGAACGGTAGTAGATAAAGCAACGGTAGGACATCTCCACCAGACCGGTTTCACCGGTTTTCGCATCAACCAGCATGTATCCGTTCAGATAGGTCCCGGTATTATCGAGCGAGATGGTATGGAAGAAATCGTCAACGGAGGCAGAAAAATGCTCCGCCAAAGCCGCCCGCCAAAAAATCCAAAGCCCCAGGGGTTTGACCTTACTTTTAGACATCCGGTGAGTGGTCTCGTTAAATAGGAGTCCCTTGTTGTTGTAACCAAAATCGGTGTTCGAGCCGATCAGACCGGGACTCACGGCATTGATGGTTAAAAGATCGCCATTGACTGAAAGCGTCTGCACCATCGTCTGGGAAAGAAATCCCGACCAGGTGTTGTGGGTGAGGATGACCTGGCTTCCGCTTCGCTTCAAAAAGGCCGAGCACTTGTCGGGATGATCTCCAGGCCTCACACCGCCCGGGGCGAGTTCGGATGAAAATGAAATCACATCCATAAGGTCGCAGTAGGCATTCACAAAATAGACATCCATGAAGGTGAGGCCAACTGTTTCATATCCAAGAGTGAGCTCCGAGACTTCAAAATAGTTTTTGTCGGGCAGCCAGTCCCCTGAAAAATCAAGGAGTGCCGGCTCATTGAGGGTGGCTCCATGATAGATTCCCAACATCCGGAAGAGCAGTCTTTTTAGTCGATAAGCCGTCAGTTCCTCAGTGGTTGAATCTTTGAGGAGCAGCAAAAAAGCACCGTAATTATCATTAAGTAAACCCGCTGCTTGATCCAATTCCGCCTGCGTGGGGCCAAGCTGTTTTGGAAAGCTATGGGAGGTATCGAGCAGATAGGCATGGTCCCACGCATTGTCCCTGGCAGAAAGAATGGTATTGCCCTGCAGCGTGCCCTGAACGAATCCCGCCCGGTACTCGGCCTTAAGGTCGTTTGCATCTCTTGAGACCACGGTCATATTGACGATGTTGTTGATGGTCTCGATCACCCCGGAGGCGTTGGCATCCAAGGTGTAACTTTTTAGTCTGGATGACTTCGCGGGAAGCGGATCCATGCTCTGGGCCTCGAGTGATGCTACCCCGAAGACCAATATTGTTAGCAAAAATGCCGTAACGCTGCGTAGCTCGACGAAATGTTTCATCCTTTTCTCCTTTTATTAAGGCCCGCCGCTTTCATCCCCAGATCCCTCTGGGTTAGGCTTATTTCTTAGGGACGTTATGTTATTAATGCTTTACTTTTTACCTACCTAATATGGTGTCTGAACGGAAACCACGTTTATGTTTGAAAACTTGCGTTATTACCGATTCATAAAAAGCTGAAATTGCTGTTTACCGTCATTCCGGCGAACGCCGGAATCCAGTATCATCAAATGGTTATGGACTCCGGCTTCCGCCGGAGTGACGTTTGTTTATTCATTCTATCATTACATCAATTGCCTTTGAAAAGGTTTTCGTTCAGACACTATATTAAGGAGCACATCATAAACTCTGATGGGCTCGTCCAACTACAGGATAAGATCGTGGATCGCTACGCTCTCACGATCTATCCTTATTCGTTTGCCCCACCGCCGTCCGACGTGGATCTGCATCAGATCCCTGCCGAAGATCAGCTTCCCGGAAAAACCGCTGCGGGCCTGCTGCTGGCGCGACACTGGCATGACCCCCGGCACGAGGTGGTTGAGGACAAGAGTCTTCACTCCGCAGCTCTCGGCCACCGCGCCGACCTCCTCGATCGGCGTGTGGGAGTTGAGCATGTGCTGCCTCAGGGCATACGCTGGAGTCCCCTCCGGCGGGTTTGCGCCGAACTTGAAATTGACCCATTCAGTGTCGATCACCTCGTGCACCAAGATGTCCGCTCCCCACGCCAGGGTCTGCAAGTTGCCGTTGGTGTTGGCGCCCGTATCGCCCGAGAAGACCACCGACCCGTCAGGGGTGTTGAAGCGGAAGGCGAACGCCGGATAGACCTGATGGTGGTCCACCAGCGTGGCCCAGACCTCGACGCCGTTCTCGTCGTCGGGGTAGATCAAAAACGGGGGGGTCACCGGGCAGGTGGGACTATCCTTGGCGGGAAGCGTGGTTCCGATCTCCGTCACCTCCACCAGGCTCCGGAAGTCGGGATAGGCATTATCCAGCGTCATGTCGTTGATGGTCTGGGCGAACGCCTGCCAGATCAGGTCGGTCATCTGTCGGGTGCCGGGAGTCGGCGTGATCAGGGCTGGGGCGGCGCTGTCGGTGTAGACTAGCTTGCTCTCGTCGAATCCGGTCTTGTTGATGTCCAGTTGGCCGCGGTTGCACGGGCCGATCACCTGCAAGGGGTTGAGGGTGCCGAGGCCAGCCCCAGGCCCGATCAAGAGGAGGTTGGGGTAGTCGGCGATGTGGTCGTTGTGAAGGTGGGTGAAGAAGAGCGCCTTCACGTTTCGGAGGAAGGTCGAGGAGCCGGCGCCGCAGTAGCTGTCGCCGTTCATGATCGGCTCGGTGTTGAACGCCTCGCTCAGCCGGCTGCTGGAGCCCTGCCCGAGGTCGACGAGGTAAATAGTTTCTCCGACCACTAGGGCCGAAGATGAGCTGGCTCGGGCCGTCTCGGGCCACCAGGACACCCCGCCTGTCGTCCCGAGGAGCACGAGACGCGTTCCGAATTCCTGTGCAGCGTGACAATTGCCCGCGCTCGGTGAAGCGGTGAGCGCCTCCCCCCCAAAAAGGTTCATCAGCGGTGCTGCTGCCAGCGTCACCCCTGCTCCCTTGAGAAACGTCCGTCGGGATACTCTGCCGGTTATAGATTCATCGATCCTGCTCATTGGCACCTCCTGTTCGATGCGACGAGCATCCTTAAGACGAGTGCTGCAAAACTCCTGAGCAAAACTTGGGTCTTCATGATCTTTTGTCCTTCGTCATTGGGTTTTGTTTCTCCAGCATAGACAACAAGCCATGCCGTTTTAACCCTCAATTACGGTCGGCGTCTAACGGAGAGATCACTGGACCGGCGCTGTTAGCCGGTTCCAGTGAAGCGACTTGTTGGACAAGCCCGACACTTTATATAAGGAAACGCATTTTTAACGTCCCCCAAAGCTCAGTATCTCCCATTAAGGGCATTGTCGGCAATCCGTTTGGAGCCGTCACCTCGGTATAACGCTTGGTTGCCTGCCAGAAATGCGATGAACAGGGCGGCACCGATGCGTTTGTTGCCGTCGCTGAAGGCGTGGTTCTTGACCACGAAGTAAAGCAGATTGGCGGCCTTTTCCTCGATGCTGGGATAGAGTTCTTCGCCGCCGAAGGTCTGGTAAATGGCCCCCAGGGCGCTTTTAAACCCCTGGTCCTTTTCCAGGCCGAACAGCCCACCGAACCCGGTTTTCATGGCCGAGACGATCTCTATGGTCGCCTCGTACGTCATCAAGTAGGCCGCCGGATGCGTGGTCTGCTCGATGGCCAGAGTCCCATGATCGAAACGATCCAGGGTGGTCAATGCATAGGCATAATCGGTGATGACCTGCAAAAGCCCCTTGGCCTCGTCCAGGCCGATAGCCTGATGGACCAGGGTCTGTTCCAACAGGCCGACGGTGTACCTCAGATCACCCAGTTTTTGTTCCTGCTCCTGAAGCCGCTTTTCGTTGAGGGTGAAGCCGCGCACCAGGTGCTCCTTTAGCACCTGCGTGGCCCACTGACGAAACTGGGTGCCGCGTTTGGATTTGACCCGGTAGCCCACCGAAATGATGACGTCCAGGTTGTAACACTGTACCTGATAGGTTTTTCCGTCACCGGCAGTATGTGCAAATTTTGCACGAACTGCCGTCTCTTCGAGTTCACCTTCCTTAAAAACATTGCGCAAATGCTTGGTAATGACCGAGCGTTCCCGGCCGAATAGGTCGGCCATTTGGTCTTGGGTCAGCCAGACCGTATCCTTTTCAAGGTGGACCTCAAGCTGAACCTTGCCGTCTTCTGCGTTGTATAGGATCACGTCCATCAATCCGGCTCCGCGCCAAACAAATCCATCTGTCCTTTAAAGTATGGTAGAGTAGAGGGGTGGTCAAAGCGGTTTTAGGTTGGCCTATCTGTTTCCGCCCCTTTCGTCTGGCGGTGCCTCAATATCCTGACCATGACTATCTCACCCATCCCTCCCTCATCAAACCGTGCATGCGATTCTCCCGCACACGGCTTTCCGATGTTCTTCACCGCACGGCATGCGCCCTTGTCCAGCCTGCTGTCGTTGGCACTTTGTAAAGCCCGTATGTCTCATACAGGCTTCGATTGGTGAACCGGACATACCCGGTTTCCCGATCAGTGCTTCTGCCAGCTCCGCTTGAAAAGCGGTTACCCCTTCCTTTACCTGGATGTCCTCGAAGGTGACGCCATCTATTCCGGCGCTGCCATTGTTGGCACGAACAAGATCATAGGCATGACTGAGGATGTCTTCCCGATATATCTTGTCATACAAGGCATGGAATCGGCATGCCGGTTCCTGCTTGGCCTTGCAGTAGAGCTTCCTCTGTAGTGTCCTGATGCTTTCCGGAGTTCTTAGTATTTCTGCAATCCCCCATCCTCCACTCTTTGGTTGCGTGAACAAAGCAGGGTCTCTTCCCTCGGGCGGGTTTATGTTGTCCCCTGCCCTCACACGGTACTATTGACCCCTCCGACTCCCGATGCGGCTCACCGCGACTTCGGTTTCCCTTATACGCGCCGGTTGATAACCCTCCGGTATCACCGCATCGGGTCTCCAGCACTGGGTTGTTCATCTGCTGCAACATGCCGACCCTGCTACCCCGGAAGATCCAGACAGACGCTTCCGTTTTCCAATCTGTCCGGCTTCGGCCTTCCCCACACGTCCACTGGGTCGGCATCTCCTTTTGATTTACGAGGCTACTTCTGGGTTCACTTTCGTTACGGCCTGCCACTTTGCCAATTGGGAACTCACGACCTTCTGTTACCAGAACGCCGCTCCCTTGAGCTACCGGACTGTACGGACAACTCTCCGGACGGGACTTTAACCCGTTAGATGGACAACTGTTACT
>Ga0351972_10303_pt1 | contig 15439 bp, 10 predicted proteins | sample TotcelHFGM3001N9_FD_206747 | JGI IMG/M metagenome (GOLD analysis project Ga0351972, IMG submission 206747) | Enriched cells from coal bed in the Powder River Basin, Montana, United States - Total cells FGM rep2 HSBNCT.FGM.300.1.N9 ...
ATGGCAGCAACTTCCGCGTGGGCCCCGTCAACTTTTACCGTGCGGTTCAGGACAAGACCCCCGAGGTCATTGCTGCCACCGTGGCCTTGACGTTCATGGGGTCGCGCGTCGATTTCTGGCCGCAAGGGCGGCTGGCCGGTACGGCGGTGTTCTTCTCGCAGATCAGTTACAAGCCCACCAGCGAGTGGAAGGAAGAGATCGTTTTCTGGGATCCGTTCCAAGCCAGAAAGGTGCCGGGAAACGTCGTGCCGGGCCGGGAAGCACCGGGGACCGCCCGAACAAAGCCGGAGGGTGATGGCCAGGCGGAGACGCCGGCCTTGCCGACGCTGCGCACCGAACCGTTGACGGCGGTGTTCCCGGACGGAACCTCCGTAGAATTGCCCGTGGATCGCGACCCGCGTGAGGCCTTCGCGGCTTGGCTCATCACGCCGGAGAATCCCTGGTTCACCCGCTGTATTGTGAACCGCGTCTGGGCGTGGCTGTTGGGACGCGGCATCATCCATGAAGCGGACGACATCCGCGACGACAATCCGCCGAGCAATCCCGAGTTGCTCGCTTATCTGCAGAAGGAGTTCATTGCCAGCGGTTACAATCTCAAGCACCTGTACCGCCTGATCCTGAACTCCAGCACCTACCAGTTTTCCGCCGTGCCTCGGCACAATACACCCGAGGCCCGGGCTCAATTCGCCAGCTACTATCCGCGGCGACTGGACGCCGAGGTGCTGATCGACGCGGTGAATAAGATTACCGGCACGACGGACTTGTACACCAGCGCGATCCCTGAGCCCTATACGTATATTCCTCGCGACATGCCCGCGATTGCCTTGGCCGACGGCAGCGTGACCAGCCAGTTTCTGACGTTGTTCGGGCGTTCGGCACGGGCCACGGGCATGGTCAACGAGCGGGTGAACAGACCGGTCGCCCTGCAGTGGTTGCACATGCTCAACTCCAGCCACATTCAACGCAAACTCGCCAACGGCCCCAACCTGAAGGCCATCTTCGAGTCGGGCCGACCGCAGGACGAGATTGCCCGCGAACTTTACCTGACCATCCTCTCGCGCCAGCCGACGTCGGAGGAATTGAAAACCGTTGCGGAGTACGTCGGGGCAGCCAAGTCGAAACGCGATGCTGCGCTCGACATTGCCTGGGCACTGATCAATACCAGCGAATTCCTGTACCGCCACTAGTAGCTGAAGGGAGACAGATAATCATGGACCTCAACCACCATTCTGAAGACTCTGGGAAGATCTCTCGGCGCGAAGCCGTGCGCCGGGGCCTGTACGGCGCGGGTGGCATGCTGATGGCCAACGGCCTGCCTTCCGGCCCCCTGACGCGCGCGGCGGAATCGGGCCAGGCCAAGCCTGCAGCCAAGCCCGCCGCCAAGGCCAAGAGCGTCATCCAGATCTTCCTGTGGGGTGGCATGTCCCACAACGACACCTGGGATCCGAAACCCGATTCGGGCAGCGAGTATCTGGGCGAGTTTACGGAGGTGATTCCCACCAATGTCGATGGGATCCGGCTCGGCGGGCTATTTCCCCAATTGGCGAAACAAGCCGACAAGTACTCCTTGATCCGCAGCATGACCCACGGCAACAACGGGCATGAAACCGCGGCCTACCTGATGCAAACCGGGCATCTGCCCGGAGGGCGACTGGCCTATCCGAGTGTCGGCGCCGTGTTCTCGCTGTTCAAACGCGACGAGTACAAGGGGCTGATTCCACCGTACGTGGTGCTGACCCAAGCACAGGGCCGATTCTCCGAAGAAGGCTTCCTGGGGCCCGGGTTCAAGCCCTTTGCCACCGGCGGCAACCCCAACGCAACCCGCTTCGAGGTCGAAGGCGTTGTCGCGCCTGGCATCACCGACGACCGCCAGCAGGCGCGGCGCGAATTGCTCGGCAAGATGAACACGATGGGAAACGTGATGGCCGCTTGCCCCGAGTTGACCTGGGCGGAAGAGGCGCGAACCGCTGCCTACGAGTTGATCCTGGGGGCCGGCAAGGAAGTGTTCGAACTCGAACGCGAGAAGCCGGAATTGCGGGACCGCTACGGTCGTCACACGTTCGGGCAGGAATGCATCGTGGCGCGGCGGTTGGTCGAAGCGGGGGTTCCCTACATCGTGATCAATTATCCGGGAGGCTGGGATACGCACAGCAATCACTTCGCCACCATGAGACGCCAGTGCCCGCAACTCGACCAGGGCCTGGCCGCGCTGCTTGCCGACTTGCACGACCGCGGCTTGCTGGACAGCACCCTCGTCTGGTGTACCGGCGAGTTTGGCCGGGGGCCGAAGGTGGACTGGCAGCCGCCCTGGAACGGTGGCCGCAACCACTATGGCGCCGTGTTCTCCGTGCTGGTGGCCGGCGGCGGCTTCCAAGGCGGCCGCGTGGTCGGAGCGTCCTGTGAAAAGGGGGAAAAGGTTGCGGAACGGCCCGTCTATCCCGTCGATCTGCTGGGCAGCATCTATCAATTGGCCGGCATCGACTTCACCGCCTCGCTACCTCACCCCGAGGGCCTCGAGGCATACGTCTTGCCGGAGCCCAGCGATCGCGTGAAATCGGGCGGCCTGCTGACGGAGATCATGTAGGAACTTACTTTTCTGACCGGGGAGATCATGGAGCGAATCATGAGCAAGTTTCTGTCGCTGCCGATCCTGGGGCTGGTCGGCGTGCTGGCGGTGGCGACCGCTGTGCATGGCCAAGCCTATATCGGCTTTGTGTATCCCGCCGGCGCCCAGCAAGGTACGACCGTCCGCTTTCGGCTGGGCGGACAACGTATCGACGATGTCGAATCCGTACTGATCGCGGGAACCGGCGTGGAAGCCAGGCTGGTCGAGTATTACAGGGTGCTGAACAACCAAGAACTCAACTTGCTGCGGGAGCAACTGCGGGAGTTGCAGCAAGACGCGCGGGCCAGGGCGAAGCAAAGGAAGCCGGACCATGACGAGACAACCCAGCGGATCATCGCCAACATTCAGGAGCGAATTGCCGCCTGGGTGAACACCCCGGCCAATCGGTCCGTGGCCAATCTGGTCTTTGCGGAAGTCACCGTGGCCCCGGACGCGGAGCCCGGTCCCCGGGAAATCCGCCTCGGCACGCTGAGCGGGGCGACCAACCCGATGAAGTTCTATATCGGTCAGTTTCCCGAGGTGGCTCGGGAACCGATGCGAACCGCCCTGCTGCCGATTCTGGGCAACGAGGAAGCGGCAGAGCGCAAGCGGCCGCCGGACGAGGCGGAGGTCCACGTCTCTATCCCCTGCGTGACCAATGGCCAGGTCGCCGCCGGCGACGTGAATCGTTACCGGTTCGAGGCGAAAAAAGGGCAGCGGCTGGTCATCTCGACGCAAGCTCGGGAACTGCAGCCCTACATCGCCGACGCCGTTCCCGGCTGGTTTCAGCCCGTGACGACCCTCTACAACGCCCAAGGCCGGGAAGTGGCCTTTAACGACGATTATCGTTTCAAGCCGGATTCGGTCATCTACTATGAAGTGCCCGAAGACGGCCAGTACGTGCTGACCATCTCCGATGCCCTGTTCCGCGGGCGCGAAGACTGGGTCTACCGCATTACCATTGCGGAGACGCCGTTCGTCACCAGTATCTTTCCGTTGGGGGGCCGGGCCGGCGAACCGGTGACGGTTGGTATGCAAGGCTGGAATCTCGAGGGTGCTCAACTGGCGCTGCCCCCGACCGGCGCCGAACCCGGGCTCTATCATATCACCGCAGCCAAAGCGGGAATCGTTTCCAACCGTCTGCCGTTTGTGCTGGATACCCTGCCGGAAAGCCTCGATCAGGAGCCCAACAACGCTCCGGCGGAAGCGCAAAACGTGAGCCTTCCCGTCATCGTCAATGGCCGCATCCACCAGTCCGGTGATCGGGATGTATTCCAGTTCGAGGGCCGCGCGGGCCAGACGGTCGTCGCCGAAGTGACCGCCCGCCGCCTCGATTCCCCCTTGGATTCCCTGCTCAAACTGACCGATGCGGCCGGCAACTTGCTCGGACTCAGTGACGACTACGAGGATCCAGGAACCGGGCTGAACACGCATCATGCGGATTCCTACCTGATGGTCGAACTGCCCGCCGACGGAACGTACTACGTACACCTGAGCGACACGACGCACCTGGGCGGCGACGAGTATGCCTACCGTCTGCGGATCAGCGAGCCGCAGCCCGATTTCGCGTTGCGCGTCGTACCGCCCAGCATCGGTTTGCGCAGCAAGGGGTCGGCGGCCGTCAGTGTGTATGCGATTCGCAATGACGGCTTCAACGGCGACATTCAATTGCGTTTGAAGGATCCGCCGGAAGGCTTCACGGCATCCCCGCTTGTGCTCAAGAATGGCCAGGAAATGGTGCGATTTACGTTGCGAAGCGGACTCGATAATTCGCAGCTGCCCGTCCCCCTCGTCATCCAGGGCCGCGCGTCGGTGGGCGATCGAGAGATTGTCCGCGAGGCGTTGGCCGCGGAAGACCGCATGCAGGCATTCCTGTGGCGGCATCTGTTGCCGGTCGAGAAATTCAAGGCTCGGGTCTACAACCCGACGTATCAGAAGCCCCCGTTGCGGGAAGCCACGCCGGTTCCTCCGGATCTGCTGAAGGAGGTCGCCGCACGAGCGGAGAAGCCCAAGTTTACCAAGTCCCAGGTGGCCGGGCGTTTGCGGCAGCTGAAGTACCTCTACGAGAATTACCTGCTGACCGAACAGTTCTACCACAAGAGAGCCGCCGAGTGCGAAGTGGCGAACTGACGCCGCCAGCGAAATGACTCGGGGCCGGCAGCAACCAAGGAACGCGAGACGTCAGCGAGACGCTTCGTGATCTCCTGGATGTGCCGACGGCTACTCCACCGTCGCGACAATGCCCGCCTCGACGAACAGCAGCGTGGCGACGATTCGTTCCGGTGGGCAGTGGGTCATCTGACTCACCGCCCGCTGATAAGCCCGTAATTGGGGAGCGTAGAAAGCGACCTTGTCCGTCCGTTGCTGGGGATCTTGCGCATCAAACAGGTCGGTCTTGAAGTCGATGATTTCCGCAGCGACGACTTGACCGTCGTCCTCCAGCAGCACCAAACGGTCGATGAACCCCGTCAGCAGCTGTGCCCCGTCGCGAATCGCGAAACCGCGTTCGTTTTGAGCCAGCGGACGCAGACGCCGCGCGCCGAGCTGCCGCAGAACCGGGCCGGAGAAACCGACACCGCTCAAGTCCTCGTACCGCCGCCGCGAAAGGACGTCCGCCACGGGCGGCGAAGTCAACCGGGATCGAAAGCGGACTAGTTCCGCCGCCAGATCCATACCGGCCGCGGATTCGGCGGCCAGCAAATCCCGGGCGACCGCCGCCAGCCGGTCGGCATCGGGCAAACCGTCTTCGATCCACTGGACCTGCTCCAGCCAGGCATGGATCAGTTGGCCGCGAGCAAAGGCCGCCGAACGTGACGGTGCCAACAGGTGCTGCAACGAAACCGTCGTTCCACCCTCCAAGCCGGAGGGACGAGTACGTTCCCAGCCGCGCCGCCGCCCGCCCGCCAGCGGGGCCAGGCGAACGACGATCGGTGCGGCCGCCGATTCCGCGGCGCGCGCCGCAGGGGGGATTTCCGCCTGCTCCGTCCCAGCGACCGCAGGGGTGTCGTCTTTCATAGACTGGCCGCCTGTGCGATGAGGAGGGCCGCCCGCTCGATACCATTCCGGATCGCCGTGCGCGTACAGCACCGTCGCCGGCTCGGCGCGGGCTCCGTCCGCCAGTGCGGCCCGCAGCAAGCCGGCTTGCGTACAGGGCAGATTCCGCTCGCTGGCCGTCGACGGCGGAATGATGGCGTACCAGGCGTGGATGGCCCGCGTGAGCGCCACGTACAAGACGCACAACGATTCGGTCACCGCCCGATCGGTCGCGGCTTCGAACATCTGCCGAAACGCTGCCGGCAACAGCTGCTGGATCTCCGCCCCGGCGTAACGGCAGACGCAATCGACCGACGCCGTGACCTCGGGTCGGTGCGTGACCACGGCTTCGTTCTGCCCGATCAGGTGACCCTCCAATTCCGGCAAGAAGACGATGTCGAACTGCAGCCCCTTGGCTTGATGGATCGTCATCACGCGGACATCGGCAGCGATAGGATCGGGGACACGCGTGCTTTCGATGTGGGCCACAAAGTCGCTCGTGCGGAGCGTCGCCGTGGGATCGTAAGCGTAGGCCTTCTCGACCAATTGTTCCAGGCGGCTTCGATCCCGGCGGCTGCAATGCGGGGCCAGCCGGCGGGTCCACGCCTGGGTGGTCGCCCCATAGCCGTCCTGCATCAGCGCCTGGCGCACTTGGAACGACACCCGCTGCGCGGCCGCGTCGTCGCGATGATCCGTCAACTCGAAGGCCGAGGCCAAGGGCGAATTCACCAGATGGAACCGAGCTACCGTGTCGCCCGGATGATCGGCCAATCGCAACGCCGACAAGACCACGGTGACGGCGGCCGAGTCCGACAACGAGTTGCCGCCTTCCTCGCTGGCGAATACGTCCAATCGGCGCAGTTCGTAGATCACGCGGGCCACGCCGTCATTCCTTCGCATCAGCACGCCGACGCTGCGGCCGGGAGCTTGGGCGACCAACTGGGCAATCCGTTCCGCGGCAAAGTGCAAGGTGACTTCCCCTTGCCGCTGGCCTTCGGCAGCAGCCGGCGCGGCGGCCAGTTCGACGTAGCCGGGCAGCGTGCGGCGCTGCGTGTCGTGCGGTTCGAAACGCTGCGACCAGCGGCGGACGCCGGTTTCCGCACGACCCAAGTTGGGATGCTCCGGGAGCCGCGCAAAGACGCGATTCACCGCCTCGATGACCGGCGGAGACGAACGAAAACTGACGTTCAGACTCTGCGGCGTCAGCCCCGCCAACTGTCGGTCGATGGCGTCGAAGATCTCGGCCACGCCGCCCCGCCAGCCATAGATCGCCTGCTTGACGTCCCCAACGCAGAAGAACGACGTCCCGCCGGCCGTCTGCGTCACCCGCTGGGCCCAAGGCTGAAGCACCTGCCACTGCTGTGGCGAGGTGTCCTGAAATTCGTCCAACAGCAGATGGTCGATCCGCGCGTCGAGGCGAAAACTCAAGCCGCCCAGATCGATGTTTTGCCCAACGCCCGCCAGGCGGCGGGTGACATCCTCGAACCGCAACGCGCGATAGCTGGTCTTCAGCCGCTGGTATTCGGTGTGGAACATCTCCAGCAATTCGTAGGTGGCCTCGGTCTGGGACGCCACCCGGCCGACCAGCTCGGCTTGGACGTGCTCGATCAGCCGCCGGTACACCGCCACCAGCGAATCGGGGATCGGCTTCTTGTAGTAATTCGGATCGCCTTGCGCCACTTTGGCAGCCAGGCCTTTGGTTAGGAATTCGCTCCAGTCGCCCTGCTGGGCTCGCGCCAGATCCTCGTCGCGGGCTCTGGTCATCCGCTTGTCAGGCGCGTCCGCCAGTTGCAGTTCTTGCAGCACAGCGGCCAATTCCGCCGCGTCCAAGGGCGGGAACCGCGGTATCTTGCCCCAGGCGTCCCGCGTGGTCTCCTGGAACAGATCGTACATCTCGTTCACCGCCTCGCGGATCAACTGACTGATACTGCGACTGGCCTCGCCTTTGGTCAACAGATGAACGAGCGTCCGCAGTTTCGCCGCGTCGCCCGAGGTCAGAACCGCATCGATTGCCCGGCTGCGGAGCCGGACGTCAAACAGTTCCTCGACGATCTGCCAGCCGAAGGGGAACCCCAGTTCGAGCCCAAAGCTGCGGGCGATTTGCGCGAACAAGCTGTCCAGCGTGCTGACGCGCAACCGGTGCAGCGACCGCATCATGGCTTGCAGCGTGTCCAGACACGCCTCACGGCTCCAGGCTTCGTCGCCCGTGAACCGCGCCAGTTCCGTCCGCTTGCCGTCGTCGTCCGCCGCCTCGGCCAAACGCCCGATGACGCGATCCAGGATCTCGCCGGCGGCCTTGCGCGTAAACGTCGTCGCCAGGATGGATTCGCAGGGCACGCCCAGCCGCAGCAGGGCCAGGAAGCGATTGGACAACTGGAACGTCTTGCCCGTTCCCGCCGACGCTCGGATGATCAAGTTGTCCAGCGATGGCAGGCGATTCGGTCGACTCACGAGCGGCATGCCTTTGAGGTTAGGGCCCGCATCGGACGGGGAATTCCTTTCCGGGGCCATTTTCACAACATCGTTACTGCAAATATCCCGTGCCTGTGCGGGAGATGGTCGCTAAGTCGTCCAGCCAGGCATCGATCAGCGTAGCTTGGTTGGCATTGGCCTGCACCTGCCCCTGAGCTTCCAGACAGCGATCCAAGCACATGGCAGCCGCTTCCTCGTCGCGGGACCAGACCTGGTATGCCTCCTGCACCGCCCGCACCAGCGGCGCGTCGCCTTCGATCGGCAACCCGGACAGCGAACGCATCAATTGGCGGTAGAAATCCGCTCCCATGCCGAAGATCTGCTGCATCCGCACTCGGCGAGGCGGTGCGTCTTTGCCTGCTTGGTCCACAAACGGTCCCACGGACTTGGCAAACTCGACAGAATCCGCCTGCGGATCGCTCAGGTGCGCAAGCAGCGATTCGCGGAATTCGTCCAGCGCCGCGTCGGCCAGTTCCATGGCTCGCTGCATGCTGCCTTCGGACATGGTGGCCAACCGAGCCGCCGCCTGCGGATCGTTGACCAGTCCTTTCGACACCAACAGTTGGGCCACGGCTTCCTGAGGCAAAGGACGGAAACGAATGATCTGACTGCGGGAACGAATCGTCGGCAGCTGCTTCTGCTCGCTGCTGCCCACGAGGATGATCAGCGAGTTGGGCGGCGGCTCTTCGAGTGTTTTCAACAAGCAGTTGGCGGCTTCCTGTTGTCCCGAGCTGAGAAAGTCGGCGTCGTCAATGATGGCGATGCGGCGGGGGCCGCGCACAGGCTTGAGCGAGAGGTTATAGCACAGGCCCTCCCGCATCCGATGATCGTCCTTGCCAATCAGCAGTTCGAGCGGAATGCTGCTCCTGTCGCGCGGCTTGCACACCAATTCCAGATCCGGATGCGTCTTGGCCGCAACTTGCTGGCATGCCGGGCAATGACCGCACGGCTCCAACTGCTCCTCGCGCGCGTTCTCGCACAACAGCGACTGGGCCAGTTTGAGAGCAAATGTGTGCTTGCCGATGCCGGGAGGGCCGACAAACAGGAACGTGCTGGCCAACCGTCCGCAGCCAATCGCCTGCCGGAACTGCTCGACAACCCGATCATGCCCCAGGATCTCGTGCCACGTCATGACAGCATGCCCTCCGCCACTCGGCGAATGTCCGCCTGCACCACGTCGATGTCTCGCCCCGCGTCGACGACCGCGATTTCCGGCCGCCGAGCCGCCTCGGCCAGAAACCCTTCTCGGACCTTCTGCATATAATCCAGGCCTTGCGATTCCATACGATCCGGTTCGCGGTTCATCCGCCGCGCGGCGGCAGCCACGTCCATATCCAACAGCAGAATCCGGTCCGGCTGCAGGCCATCCACCGCAACCTGACCGACCGCCCACAAATCTTCGACGCGCAAGCCGCCGGCGCGCCCCTGGTAGACCACGTTGGCCAACAGAAAGCGATCCGACACGACGATGTGGCCCGCGGCCAGCGCAGGGCGGATGATCTGGTCGACCAATTGTGCCCTCGAAGCCATATACATCAACATTTCCGCACGGCGGCCAATCGGTGTATCTGACTTGGGAAGCAGGATCTCCCGCAGTTGTTCGCCCAATTCCGTGCTGCCTGGGTCGCGGCACGTGGTCACCCGGCGACCGGAATGGCGGAGCCAAGCGACAAACCGTTCCATTTGCGTGGATTTGCCGCATCCATCGATGCCATCGAAGCTAAAAAACATAAATCTCCCAACGCGGCAATCAGTATCAACCAATTAGAGTGGAATTCCTTCCGCCCGGGCCGAATGGGTTGGGCCCTACCGGAATGCGAGCATCCCGCGTATCGACAGAATCGTGATGGAAAGTTGCCTGACTGTCAATCGCCGACAGCGGTTTGCAGGGCAGCAATTGACATTGCCTGCACCGCTTGGCCTCTGTAAACTCTCGCGCCCCGCTCCGAAAACGGGCCTGGCTCCGATCCGGACGATCGGCGTCTGTCCTGTTTTCCGTCATAGGCGACTGGAAAGTGAACCGTTCGGACTTCCGGAGTTTTGCCGACAATGCTCAGCGTTTCGGTGGTCGTGCCCATTTTCAACGAATTCGAGAATATCCCGTTGCTGCACCAGCGGCTGACGGAATCGCTGGTCGAATTGGGCCGGGATTACGAAATCCTGCTGGTGGATGATGGCTCGCGGGATGGCAGTGCAGAAGCGTTACGGGCGCTGGCGGCCAGCGATCCGCACGCCAAGATCATCCGTTTCCGCCGAAATTACGGCCAAACGGCGGCCATGCAAGCCGGCTTGCAGATGGCAACGGGCGACGTCATCGTGACGATGGACGGCGATCTGCAAAACGATCCCTCGGATATCCGGATGATGCTCGACAAGATCGACGAGGGATACGATTTGGTCCACGGCTGGCGGAAACAGCGTCAAGACGCGTTTCTGAATCGTCGGCTGCCATCGCTGATCGCCAACTGGATCATCTCCAAGACCACGCGGTTTCCGATTCACGATTTGGGTTGCACGCTGAAAGCCATTCGCCGCGAGATCGCCCAGGATTTGGAATTGTACGGCGAGATGCACCGCTTCATTCCGATCCTGGCTCATTGGCGCGGGGCGCATTGTGTCGAAGTCGTGACCAACCACCACCCGCGGCGATTTGGCGAGACAAAATACGGAATTTCGCGAACTTTGCGCGTGGTCTTGGATCTGATTACTGTCAAGTACATGTTGGACTACTCTGCCAGTCCCATGAAGTTGTTCGGCATGTTGGGTTTCGGCTGCGGCATGTTGTCCTTGTTGGCGGGCTCGGCCATGATCCTGATGAAACTCGTTGGCGGCGTGGACATGACAGGCAACCCGCTGTTGTTGCTAGCGGCCTTTTCGATGATGGTATGCATCCAGTTCCTGAGTTTGGGATTGTTGGGCGAAGTCTGTGCGCGAATTTACTTTGGCAGCCAAGGCAAGCAGCATTTTACCATTCGGGAATTGATCAATTTTGATTCAGCGGACGAACCGGTTCGATGGCGGCCGAGAGTGGCGGCCTGAGCCACCTCGAACCTCGCAACTTTGGCGATCTTGCCGGGTTATGAGAAAGAAACCCTGGCAACCTCCGTTGCGGACCGAACGGCAACCATGTACATTGTGTGGAACGCGGAGCAAGAATCGTTCGCGTTGGTGACTCAAAAACAGGTTCCCCCATTGAGTTACCGCGGACAGGTCTGCTAGATTACAGTACGCAAGGGACGTTCCACGATCCCAGCGCGCGTACAGTTCGATTCGGGGTGTGGCTCAGCCTGGCTAGAGCGCTTGGTTCGGGACCAAGAGGTCGAAGGTTCAAATCCTTTCACCCCGACTATTTGTAAGTATCGCCGAAATCAGGATTTAGGTTACCTGCCGACGGTCGGCAGTGCGGCTTGAAAGTCAGATCGGAAAGGGGTAGTCACTACCCCTCTGACTCAAAGGACGTGCTGCCATGTCAAGATCCACTCCAGTTCCAAAGTACCGTCACCACAAGGGCACTGGCCAAGCATTCGTGCAGGTTAAGGGGCGCCGCTTCTACCTCGGCAAGCACAATACGCCGGCCAGCAAGGAAGCGTACGCTCGGTTTGTGGCCGAGATCGCGGCGAAGCCCATTTCGGTGCCGATTGCCCCAACCACGGGACCGGGAATCCAAGTAACCGTGGTTGAACTTGCTGCGGCGTACCTGGACTTCGCCGAAGGGTACTACGTCAAAGACGGAAGGCCGACCGGCGAGTTGCCCATCATCAGGCGGGCGCTGACCATCGTAAATCAACTGTATGGCCGGCAGCCTGCCATCCAGTTCGGCCCGCTGGCGCTGCGGGCGGTTCAGCAAAAGCTGATCCAAGATCACTACGCGCGGAAAACGATCAACCATTTCGTGGCCGTAATCCGCCGTCTGTTCCGCTGGGCGGCATCGCAGGAATTGATCTCCGTTGTCACCTATCAAGCCTTGGCGACGGTGCCTGGGCTGAAGAAAGGACGCAGCGCCGCGCGGGAACCGGACCCCATTCGCCCCGTAGCGGACAAAGTCGTTGACGCAACGCTGCCGTTCTTGCCCAAGGTCCCAGCCGATATGGTGCGGTTTCAGCGACTGACTGGGTGCCGACCCACCGAGGTCTGTACGATCAGGCCGACCGACGTGGATGGCCCGGGTCAAGACCACGTTCCAGCGGGTTTACGCCTTGCAGCACCAGCACATCTGCCCGATGTACCTGCTGGACGAAGACCCGCGGTTCGGCTGGTATCTGGTGATGAAGTTCATCGACGGGCAGACGCTTTCGTCCTATCGGGCCACCTACGCCGCGCGGCACGGATCGTTTCCCGTCGAGCAGGCGGTCAAGGTTCTTCGTCCGGTGGCCGAAGCGTTGGACTACGCCCACCGCAACAAGGTCATCCATCGGGACATCAAGCCGCAGAACATCCTGGTCGTCGGGGACTCGGACGACGTACAGATCGTCGATTTCGGCTTGGCGGCGGAGATCCGGACCAGGGTCAGCCGGTACAGCCGTGAGCAGATGGACACCTCGGGGACGCGGCCGTACATGGCCCCCGAGCAGTGGAAGGGGCAATTCCAGGATGCTCGAACCGACCAGTATGCGTTCGCGGTGGTAGCTTACGAATTGCTTGCAGGCCATCTGCCGTTCGAGGTGGACGACACGGAGGTCTTGCGGCTGTGCGTTCTGAACGAGCCGCCCGAGGGCATCGAAGGTCAGGCGGAGCCGGTGAATCGGGCGTTGCTGCTGGGACTGGCCAAACTGCGGCAGGAACGGTTCGGGAATTGTGTCGAGTTCGTGCAGGCGATGGCCATCGGGGCGTCATCTGAGCGACCGAAACCGTTGAGCGTGGTGTCCAATAGCATCGGCATGAACTTGGTGTTGATCCCGGCGGGGGAATTTCTGATGGGCAGTGAGAAATCGCTCGAAGAACTGCTGCGATGTTTCCCCGCTTGCGAGGTCGAAGAGTATGCGGATAAACATCCGGAAAATCGCGTCAGAATCACGCAGCCGTGCGAGATCGGCCAGTATCCGGTACCCGCCCCGACTACCGGTTCTTCTACTATGGTTTCCGTGTTTGCCGGACTCTAACACCTTGAACCTCTACCCCTTTACCCCTTGCGAGCGTAGCGAGCCCGCGAAAATAATTGCAAGCCGCCCAGTCGTGCGATCGGAACCGGCAGGACGGCATTTCACCCGTTCGGGACGTTCGGACGCGTTCTAGCTCTCTGCGGCAGGCGCCAGAAGCGTGCGGAAAGGCGCTGGCCAACGAACTCGGCTGCGACCCCGACTGGGGCGGCGTCATCGAGATCCCCAGCGGCACGCAAGACGGCCGCGCCGTCGAAGACCTGCTCCGCCGCATGACCCTCCGCCCGATGGGCGGCAGCGGCTGGAAAGTCGTCATTATCAACGAAGCCGACCGCATGACCCCGCAAGCCGAAGTCATGTGGCTCGACGGCCTCGAAAGGCTCCCCTCCAAGACCGTCGTCATCTTCACCACCAACAACCTTCACAAGCTGACCGACCGCTTCGTCCGCCGCTGCGAAGTCCAGCGGTTCGACGCCACCAGCGACGACTTCCGCGACGGCATGGTCGACGTCGTTCGCCAGGTCTGGAAGCAAGAGACCGGCCGCGACCTGGACACCATCCCCCAGGACCTCGGAAAATTCGAGCTGGGCAGCGACGAATACTCGATCGCCCTCGCCCTGCAGCAGATCGCCCCCTACCTCCGCACCGGCGATCCCCTCCCCGCCTCCTTCACCGTGCCGATCGTCCGCCAGGAACCCAAGCCCAAGCTGGTCGCGTCCTACGGCAGCACGAAAGTGGCGGAGTTTGCCGCCAGGGGGAACGGGAAACGAAAGCAAGGCTGAGCGTTGTCATCAGCCAAATAACCTCGTTTACGCTCGCGGCTCAGACGGTTGTCCCCCTGACGACCTATGCTCGCAGCGTTTCGTAGAGCAACGCGGGACCGAGTAGCACGTCTTTCAGTCCTTCGCGAACCGCCTCGGAATTCAGAGCCTGAGTGCTCATCGTGGTATGGGCTTCGAGGGCACTCATCACGGCATTTAAGATCTCTGCTTTCAAGTCCGGTGAGTTCGCAAATTGCTCTTTTGTGTTGTTCGTCGCTTGCTGCTTCAGCCTTTCTGATTCCAGCAATTTGCCCTTGATGACGTTGTTGACGTAAACCAGTTTGTCCTGTTCCGTCAGATCGCCTTCAAACAGCTCGTTGACCCTTTTGATGACATCGCTCAGATACGCTTTCTGTTTCTCCTGAACGCTGCCGCCGCCGGCTTCCGTGATCGGCTCCAGCTTCGGATTTTCGCCTTCGGCCAACGGCATGGCGCGCTTGCCTTGGTCCTTCAAGGTGTGATGAGTCAGCACGACTTTCGACAGGTCGATCCCTTCTCGCTCGCGGCCGAACTCCAGCAGCCGCAGGACTTGCTTGTAGAAGATCGAACGCTTCTCGATGGCCGTGTTACCGTAGTCGAAAATTTGCGACAGGTACGTGTACAGCCGTTGGAATGCCCTCATGTCGCGCTGAAACAACAGCAGAGCATTCAGTTCGTTCTGAGCCGTCTCGGCAGCAGGCTTGTCCTTCTTCTCGTTGGCCAGCTTCAGGGCTGTCTGAGCCGCGTTGTACTTCTTGTGGAGCCGCTGCACGACGGGTTCGACGGCGGCCGCCAGTTCGCTCTGCTTGGCGTTCGGCTTCAGTTCCACGGCGACGACGCGATCGACCTCGAAATCGTCGTAGTGGCCGGCAGCGTCGAGTTTGGCTCGCAGGTTGTAGACCAGATTCGGATCGGTTACGTCGGCCAGCTCTGCCGTGGTGTGGTAGGTCTTGAAGGCCGCCAAGACATCTTCCGCGTTGTTCACGAAGTCCAGCACGTAGGTCGTGTCCTTGCCGGGATATGCACGATTCAGCCGAGACAGCGTTTGCACGGCCTGAATCCCCGCCAGTCGCTTATCGACGTACATGCCGCACAGCAGCGGTTGATCGAATCCGGTTTGGAATTTGTTCGCCACCAGCAGAATCTGGTACTCGTCCCCTTTGAACGCTTCGCGGATGTCGCGACCGCGCAAGTTGGGGTTCAGTTCCTTGCTGTTCTCGCTGAACGGGTCCGGGCCAGACTCTTTGTCGGTCACGTCGCCGGAGAACGCCACCAGCGTGCGGATGGTGTAGCCGCGGTTTCAGATGTAATTGTCGATCGCCAGTTTCCAACGCACGGCCTCCAGCCGACTGCCCACGACAACCATCGCCTTGGCCGTCCCCTTCAAGAGCGGCGCGACGTGCTGGCGGAAGTGTTCGACGACGATTTCGACC
>Ga0351972_10304_pt1 | contig 15368 bp, 11 predicted proteins | sample TotcelHFGM3001N9_FD_206747 | JGI IMG/M metagenome (GOLD analysis project Ga0351972, IMG submission 206747) | Enriched cells from coal bed in the Powder River Basin, Montana, United States - Total cells FGM rep2 HSBNCT.FGM.300.1.N9 ...
CTCCTACGGGCTCGCCAGCAAGCAAATCCGCGAGGCGGCCAAGGAAGCGATTAAATTGAACAATATGAACGCCCTGGTCATCGACGTCAAAGGGGATCGGGGGTTTATCCCCTTTAAGGTGGACATCCCCCTGGCGGAAGAGGTCGGGGCTCAGAAGACCATATTGTTCAAGGATATCAAGGCCGTGGTGGCCAGCCTCAAGGAGCAGGGCCTCTATCTCATCGCCCGCATCGTGGTCTTCAAGGACGACCCTCTGGCCGCGGCCAGGCCGCAGTGGGCCGTCAGGAGCAAGGGCGGCGGGGTCTTCCGGGATCGGGAGCGATTGCGCTGGGTCGATCCCTTCCACCAAGAGACCTGGGACTACAACATTGCCATTGCCAAGGCCTCGGCGGAAGCGGGTTTCGATGAGGTGCAGTTCGATTATGTCCGGTTTCCCGACAACCGCAAGGTGGGGTTCGCCAAGCCGGCGAATCAGGACAGCCGCACCGAGGCCATCACCGGTTTCCTGAAGGCGGCGCACCGGGCCCTGGCGCCCTATAACGTCATGGTGGCCGCCGACATCTTCGGTTACGTCATGTGGAACCTGGACGACACCGGCATCGGCCAGAAGGTCGATGCGACCCTGGAGGCCGTGGATGTGGTCTGCCCGATGCTTTACCCCTCCGGTTACCAATTCGGGATTCCTAACTACAAAAATCCGGTCCAGCACACCTATGAAATCGTCTACCTGTCGCTGAAGCGCGCCCAGGAGCGCACCGGGGCCAATTCCCTGCAATTCCGGCCGTGGCTGCAGGCCTTTCGCGATTACGCCTTTCGGGGCGGCGATTTCAAGGAAGAACGGATGCGGATTCAGATCAAAGCTTCGGACAAGTTCGGCGCCAGCGGCTGGATGTTCTGGAACCCTCGTAACGTCTACCCCACGGGGAAATTCGCCGACTGATATTGAGTTGGCCTCAAGAGGCTATTTTCTGTAGCCGCAGGCTTGAGCGTGAAAATCCAGTTGTAGGGGCGGGTTTTAAACCCGCCCCTACAGTGGGCAGCTTGGGGTGGCCCCAAACGGCTCGGGTGATTTTAGCCTGCGCCGGCACAGGCTGGAAAGCCTGTGCCACCCTTTGACTGCACTCTGGTATCAAATAACCTCAACTGCCAGCCCCATTGGCCGCCACGCACACACCGCACTAAATGGTAATCGCTACCTGCGTGTCCGCCCTCAGGGCCAGGGTGGGCACATAGGTGCGCCCCTTGTCCTTTATGCGCTAATCGGTATTAGAAAGCGCAATAACCTTTCCTTTACTTATTCCTTGGGGTTCAGAGTCGTTTGTGACAAGCGGGGAAATGCCGCCAGGAGGCCCGGAGGCGGACTGACTTTGTGGTCGGGGTGGAGCAGATGGAAAAGTTCCAGGGCGTTGGCCACGGCCTGGCCCGCCGGATGGTTGTTGAAGATGACGTAGGTCTCCCGGGCCTTGGCCGCCAGTTCCCGGGCCCGGGCCGCCAAATCCTCCAGTTCCTCGGGGGAGTAGAGGTAATCATACCGGGCTCCCCGGTCGTCCCCGAACTCAAACCAGGCGTCCTTCCGCCGCCCGTGACAGCGCAGGTACCCCCGGGGGCCGGTGACCCACCGGGTCGCGCCCATGGGGTGGGAGACCATGGGCTGGTCGATGTTGCAGAAATCGAGGCCGGCTTGTTCTAAGAACTCCCGCACGGCCCGCTGCTGCCAGGAGCGGTGGCGCACCTCCACCGCCAGGGGAAATGTTGGTAAAGCGGCCTTGAGCTGCAGCAGAAAGGCGCGATTTTCCTCGGTGTTGTGGAAGGAATAGGGGAACTGGGCCAGGAGGACCCCCAACTTCCCGGCGGCCAGCAGCGGGGCCAGGCCGGCTTGAAACTGGGCCAGGTCGGCTTCCGAAAGCTGCCGGGCGTGGGTGAACCCCTGCCATACCTTGGCGGTGAAGCGGAAATCCAGGTAATCCGCCACCGCCGCCAGCCAGCGCCGGGCGTAGTCGGCGGGGATGGGCCGGTAGAAGGTGACGTTGATCTCCACCGCGGTAAACAGGGTGGCCAGGAAGGTGAGCCGGTCGGCGCCTTTAAGCCCCGGGGGATAGACCACCCCCTGCCAGTCGGGGTAATCCCAACCCGCCGGGCCGATGTAAAGTTTTGGGTTTGGGGTTTCCCGTGGGATCGTGGCGGGCATGGTTATACGGCAAAACGGTCAGCCATTTTTTGTGGAGGGGGACTTGTGTGCCTCCCCAAAGAGGGCGCACACGCAGTTGCGCTACGTAATGCGACGGAAAAAACGTACCTTACATGCTGGGAGGCGAGGACGCCCGCCCTAAGGCGCATTAATGCTGGCACCCGGCGCAGGACAAGGTGTCCCCGGCCGGCTGGCCTTCGGGGAGGGGATACTCTTCCCGGGCCAAAACGGCTTTCAGGGCTTCCAGGGCCACTTCCAGCTGGGAGTCGTCGGGCTCTAAGGCGGTGAGGCGCTGGGTGGCCAACCCGGGCCACAGGAGGACTTGCGCCAGGGCATGCCGGGAGTGCTTGCCGCCCCAGCGGATGATCTCATAAGAGACCGCTGCGATGGGGAACATGAGGCCCACCTTGATGATTACCTGGAGAAAATTGTTGGCCAGGCCCCGGCGGGTCAGGGCCGGGAACAGGGGGAAAAAGACGGTGAAGATCAGGATGCTCACCAGCAGCACCACCAGGATAAAGGAGGTGCCGCAGCGGGCGTGGGCGGTGGGATGGCGCCTGGTGTTGGCCACCGTCAGTTCTTCCCCGGCCTCAAAGGTGCAGATGGACTTGTGCTCGGCGCCGTGGTACTGGAAGACCCGGCGGATATCCGGAAAAAAAGAGATGCCCCAGATATAGAGGACCAGGAAGGCGCCCTTGATGAGGCCGTCGACGGCATGAAAGGTGAAATCGGCCGGGGTCAGGGTACGGCCCACCAGGTAACCCGCCTTGCCGCTCAGCCAGTGGGGCAGGAAGCCGAAAAAGAGGAAGGCCATGAGGAAGGCGCCGCCCAGGGTCAGGGTGATGCTGCCCCATCCCAGGGGTTCCTCCGTTTGGTCGCCATCTTCTTCCTGGAGCGCGGCCTGGGCCGAAAAGGTCAGGGCCTTGACGCCCGTGACCATGGCCTCGATGAGGATCACGGGACCCCGGAGGAAGGCGCGCTTCAGAACCGGGTAGCGTTCCGCCAGGGAATGATACGCCTCATCCTTGAGGATCACTGTGCCGTCGGGGCGGCGCACCGCAATGGCCATGGCGTGGGGGGAGCGCATCATGACGCCCTCCAGCACGGCCTGGCCCCCTACGGCCAAGGGCAGGTCTTCTGGTTTCATTCTGCCTTGTCGTCGACCTTGTATTGTTCAATGTGGGCGTATTTGCGCCGGAAGCGCTCCACCCGGCCGGCGGTATCCATGAGCTTCTGCTTGCCGGTAAAGAAGGGATGGCACTTGGAGCAGATCTCCACCCGGATGTTATCCTTGGTGGAGCCGGTCAGGAACTCGCTGCCGCAGGCGCAGCGCACGGTGGTTTCAATATAGTTGGGATGGATATCGTTCTTCATAAATTTTCTCGACTCTCCTGATTTGCCTCTTAAACAATTAACTTTATATTAGTCTGACACAAAAAGCTAAGAAAAATTGAAAACCAGGCAATCTTAAATCAGGGATCAGGGGATGAGATGAGTTTTATCAAACTTTTCGGGACAAAGTGCAGATTGCAAATTATGGCGGGCAGTGGCCGCCCTGATACAGGTAGCTCATGGGTCTTCGGCCCACCCATAACTCTTGAGAAGTTCCTGCCTGCGATGGGGGAGGACTTTGAGCTTTGAACCTTGAACTTTGAACTTGCCGAGGCAGACGGGTTTCCCACTTGACAATTACCGCAATAAACGCAAACATGATTGATAGGATCGAAAGCAAATCCGGTCTCGAGGAAATGATGCAGAAATTCAGTGTGTATACTGGATAGCGTTGATAGAATATTCATAACCGACTGAAGTGGACTCACTGCCCCATTCGGTAAGGGAATAACGCCAACATCATGCTCTCTTCTTTAGATATTGCCAAACAGAAATTAATAGAAATCAGTATAGCCCTCTCCGGCGAAACCGATTTGTCCAGATTATTGAAAAAGATTATCAATGAACTCCGCCTTCTGATTAACGCGGATGGCGGCAGCCTCTTTTTGGTGGAAAATGGCCATCTCCGTTTTGAAGTAGCCCAAAATAGAACTTTGATGCTTTTAGAGGGGGAGGACTATCAATTTTTTAAAAAATTTGAGATTCCTATCAGCGAGAGCAGTATTGCCGGTTATGTGGCCCTCACCGGCAACATCTTGAATATTCCTGATGCTTATGAATTGTCGCCTGATTTCCCGTTTCAATTTAATCCCGAATTTGATGTGCGCAATAATTATCACACCCAATCAATTCTGGCTGTCCCCCTTAAAGACCATACCGGCACCATAATCGGCGTTTTAGAGTTGATCAACGCCCTGGACGACAAGGGAAAACCGATTCCCTTCAGCGAAGCCCATGAAAATCTGGTCCTGTCCCTGGCTTCCCTGGCGGCAGTGGCCATCAATAAAGCGCGCCTGATTCAAACGATTCAAAACCTGTTTGAGGCGGAGAGAGAACAAAATCGCCGCAATCTGGAGGCCATCTTTCGGAGCGTCAATGACGCCATCATCACGGTTGACAAGAATAAGCAAATTATTGCCGCCAATGATGCCACCCGGGAAATTTGCGGCATGGATCCCCAGGAGATCGTCGGCCGGAAGTTTGACCAGGTCAAGAGATATTGCACTCAATCATGTTATGAAGCGCTGAAAGAAATTCTGGGGAGCGCAAAAACCATCAAGGATTACCGGCTGGAATGTCGAAAGCAGACTCGGCCCCACCAAATAGTTACCATAAGCAGTTCGCCGTTGAGAGATAATGCCGACAAGAACATCGGCACGGTGCTGGTGATTCGTGATTTGACCCGAGTAGCCGAAATGGAAGGGGAATTGCGCGCCCGGTATAATTTGCACAATATGGTGGGCAAAAGCCACCAGATGCAGAGCATATTTCACCTTCTGGATGAATTGATGAATACGGACACCACCGTGCTGATCACCGGGGAAACCGGCACCGGCAAGGAGCTGATCGCCAAGGCGCTCCATTATGGCGGGGTGCGGGCCGCCAAACCTATGGTAACCGTAAATTGTTCAGCCTTGCCGGAGAATTTGCTGGAGAGCGAATTATTTGGGCATGTGAGAGGCGCCTTTACCGGGGCCTCGAAGGATCGCGTCGGCCGCTTTCAGGCGGCGCACGGGGGCACCATATTCCTTGATGAAGTTGGTGATATTACTCCAAATTTACAACTCAAGCTCTTAAGGGTCCTCCAGGAGAAGACCTTTGAGCGCGTCGGTGATTCTACCACTTACTCGGTGGACGTACGGGTGATTGCCGCGACTAACAGTGACTTAAAGAAAAAAGTCGGTTCAGGCGAATTTCGGGAAGACCTCTACTATCGGCTGAAGGTGTTGGAGATCGCGGTGCCTCCCTTACGGGAACGGCGCGAAGATATCCCCTTATTAATTAATCATTTCGTGACGTTATTTAATAAAAGTTTTAACAAAAGCGTTGAGGGGATTTCCCAGGACGCTTTGAGAATCTTCATGATTTATCCCTGGCCGGGAAATGTCAGAGAACTGCTGCATGTAATTGAACACGCCTTTGTTTTGTGCAACGGTCCTACCATTACGTTAGAGCATCTGCCGGTTGAAATCAAAAATTACTCGCTCCAGGAAGCCCCGTCCCGGGCTGAGCGCCCCAAAATATCCGGCCTGCAACCGCCGGACATACTCCAGGCCCTGGTTAAAACCGGCTGGAACAAGTCCAAGGCTGCCCGGCTGCTGGGCATTTCCAGGCCCACCCTCTACCAACTCATTCAGCTGCACAATTTACGGCCGGCGGATCAGCTGTAAATTTACACAACTGTCAGTGGACAGTGGTGTAAAATTTACAGTTCGGGCGGTGAATAATGCCCCTCTGGCCACTCAGATCTATAGGTATAACTGATTGGATTATCAGTATAATTTAATTTATATGCCGTTATTTATTTAGGCTGGCATTGTAATTGCAAATAATTTATGGAAATACTTAAACTTTGCCAAAGTAATCCCAAACTGTTGCCGTTTTGAAAATGGCGCGATTCGCATTGGGAGGGAGGTTCCATGCGCCGGCTATCTAACCTGACTAATCCGAAAAGTCTGCTGTCCTCCAGTGTTACCTGTCCCGAGCGAGTCTCGTTGGATAATACTGACGACGTCAAGGAAGAAGTAAAAACTATAATCTCGTTGATTTATAGGAATTTTAATTTTAAAGAGTTTGAGCAGGTATTTGAAGATGTCATAAAACTTTTTAACGGGAATTATCCGGGCTATCACCGCTGTAACACCGTTTACCATGACTTAAGCCACACGCTGGATTGCCTCCTCGTGACCGCGAAGCTTATTCATGGCGCCTATCTCAATGGCATTGTCTTTACCCAAAAGGACATTACCCTGGGATTAATTGCGGCCCTGTTGCACGATACGGGCTATATCCAGGCAGTGGAAGATAAAACGGGTACTGGCGCCAAATATACTGTTTGCCATATCGAGCGCAGTATTGAGTTTATGACAAAATACTTTCATGATAATGGGTTCCCATCAGAATACTCGACGATATGCAGTGATTTTTTACGATGTACCGGACTCGATGTAAAAATCGCCGAGATCAAGTTTAAATCCAAAGAACATGAAATCTTGGGCCAGATCATAGGAACCGCCGACCTAATCGGGCAAATGGCCAATGAGAATTATCTGGAAAAACTGCCGTTTCTCTACGATGAATTTAAGGAAGGCGGGGTTCCCGGTTATGACGATAAATTAGAATTATTGAAAAAAACCCCGGCCTTCTGGGAAATGGTTAAAAAGCGGTTGGTGAATGAATTAGGGCACGTGGATCGTTATCTGCGCGATTACTTGCGGGTGCTCTGGGGGATAAATCAGGATTTGTACCGGCAGGCCATTGACCGGAACATGGAACGGCTGGAATCTATTTTGGCTGCCCCGAGGCCAACCTTCCAGGGTATTCGGGAGGCCGATAGTAAATGTATGTGACCGCAGTTTAGCGGCCTTCGGATTACCGCAATTGCAAGTCAGACAGGGTGTGCAAGCGCCCTGTCTTTTTTTCGCCCCGAAGGCCGGTACCCACCCTGCATCCGGGTCCCCGGTGCCAGGCCCCAGTCTGGGAGGAATGCTGACTGGTGACCGCTAATACAAAGTTGTAGTCGAAGGCCAATTAAGGTTTATGTCATTCTGAACGAAGCGCAGCGGAGGGAAGAATCTCGGCGGATTAAAGAGAGAGATTCTTCGCTGTGCTCAGAATGACAAATAATAGTCCTTTGATTGCTCTCTGGTATAAAAGCGGTTTTAAGCCAAACCGTAATTGTCCGGCTTATCTACCGGACCCAGGAGGGCCACTCCCCAGGCCTCCGGCCGGAGCAGCTCCCGGGCTATTTCCAGGACCTCGTCCGCCGTCACCTTCATCATGCCGGCGATGATGTCTTCCTGAGGGATATAGCGTCCGAAATTCAGCTCATTCTTGGCCAGCCGCCCCATGAGGTGGTCGCAGTCCTCCGAGGACAGGATGATGGAGCCCCGCAGGTTTTCTTTGGCCGCGGTCAACTCCGCCTCGGAGACTTTCTCCTCTTGCAGCAGTTTGAGTTCCCGGCGGATGGCGGCCATGATGGCCGAAAGATTTTGAGGACTGACGCCGGCTGAGATGCCTACCACACCGGCATCGCTGAAAAACTGGGCATAAGCTTGAATGGAATAGGCCAGCCCCAGTTGTTCCCGAATGACCTGGAACAGGCGTGAACTCATATTGCCCCCTAGGACTAACTGGAGCATGGTGGCGGCGTAGCGCCGGGGATTGGCCGCCGCTACCCCCGGACCTCCCAGGACCAGGTTGACCTGCTCCAGATCCCGGGAGAGGGCGTAGACCCCGGGATGGGTGATGACGGCCTGGCGTTCCCGGCCAGGGGTGCCGTTGACAAACCCTTCAAAACTGGCGGCCACCAGGTCCACCACTTCCTGGTGCCGGATTCGGCCGGCGGCGGCCACGAGCATGTCGGCGGGCCGGTAGGTGACCCGGCGGTAGGTTAGCAGGTCTTCCCGGCTGACCTTCGCGATGTGGTCCGCATCCCCTAAGATGGGCCACCCGAAGGCATTGTCCCCCCAGAAGTTTCGGGCAAAGTGGACCTGAACCAGTTCTTCCGGGTTGTCATCCTGGGCGTAAATCTCTTCCAGGATGACCCGCCGTTCCCGTTCCAGGTCCTCCGCCGCCAGTTGGGACCTGAGAACCAGGTCGCCCAACAGGTCCACCAACCGCGGCAAGTGCTCCGCCAGGACGCGCCCATGGAAGCAGGTCTGCTCCTTGCTGGTGAAGGCGTTGCACATGCCCCCTAACTGGTCGATCTCCCGGGCGATGTCCAGGACGGTGCGCCGGGGGGTGCCCTTAAAGGCCATGTGCTCCAGGAAATGCGTCAGACCGTTCTCGGCGCCGGTCTCGTCCCTGGAGCCCACATTGAGCCAAATCCCCACCGCCGCCGAGTGGAAGTGGGGAACTTCCTCGGTAACGACCCGAAGCCCGTTACTCAGGACGCTTTTTTGGTTCACGTCCACCCCGGCGATCGGATTGGTCACCCCGGCGATCGGATTGTTCCGGTTGGGGGTTGTCATTGGGGATCAAGGCTTTGCGGGACAGGCGAATCTTCCCCTGCCGGTCCACGTCCAGCACCTTGACCATCACGACGTCGCCCTCCTTGAGGATCTCGTCCACGGTTTTCACCCGGCGATGGGCCAGTTCCGAAATATGGACCAGACCGTCGGTGCCCGGCAGAATCTCCACAAAGGCGCCGAAGTCCATGAGCTTCTTGACTACGCCTCTGTAAGTGGCGCCGATTTCCGCCTCCGCGGTGATCTCGTTGATCATCCGGATAGCTTCGTCGGCCGCTTTCTGGTCGGACGACGAAATGTGAATCTTGCCGTCGTCTTCGACGTCCATCTTGACCCCGGTGGCGGCTACGATAGACTTGATCATTTTGCCGCCGGGTCCGATCACGTCCCGGATCTTGTCGGGATTGATGGTGAGCACGATGATCTTGGGGGCGTGCTCCTTCAAGGTGGGCGAGGGCGCGGCGATGGTCTCTTCCATCTTGCCCAGGATATGCAGCCTTGACTCCCGGGCCTGGCTCAGGGCCTTGCCCATGATCTCCCGGGTCAGCCCCGTCATCTTGATATCCATCTGCAGGGCGGTGATCCCTTCGCTGGTGCCGGCCACCTTGAAGTCCATGTCGCCGATGGAGTCTTCATCGCCCAGGATGTCGGACAGCACCGCCACCCGGTCATCCTCCTTGATGAGCCCCATGGCCACCCCGGCCACCGCGGCCTTGATGGGTACCCCGGCGTCCATCAGGGCCATGGAGGCCCCGCAGATCGTCGCCATGGAGGAGGACCCGTTGGAGGAGAGAATTTCGGACACGATGCGGATGGTGTAGGGAAACTCTTCCGCCGACGGCAACACCTGGGAAATGGCCCGTTCGGCCAGCGCCCCATGCCCGATTTCCCGCCGCCCCGGTCCCCGGATCATGCGGGTTTCCCCCACCGAATACGGGGGAAAATTATAATGGAGCATAAAGGCCTTGAAGGTCTCACCCACCAGGGTCTCGATTTTCTGCTCATCCGAGGGGGTGCCCAGGGTGGTGACGGCCAGGGCCTGGGTTTCGCCCCGGGTGAAGACCGCCGAGCCGTGGGTGCGGCTCAGGAGGCCGATTTCCCCGGTGATGGTGCGGACGTCGCTGAAGCCGCGCCCGTCGATGCGGCGCTGCTCGGTGAGCATCATGTTCCGCACCAGTTTTTTCTTCACTTCCGAAATGAGGTTTTTGGCTTCTTTTTCCCGGCCTTCCGCCTCAGGACCCAGGGCCGCCAGGATATCCTGCTTTACCTGGTCCATGGCCAGATGCCGGGCCTCTTTTTCCGGTTGGGTCATGGCCGCCAGGATGGTGTCCCGGCCCAAGGCCTCGATTTTCTGGCGCAACTCCGAGTTATCCGGCGGCTCCGGCACCGCCCGTTTGGGCCGGCCGATCTCCTGGCGCATGGACTTGATAAGTTCCAGGATGGGCTTAAGCTGCTCCTGGGCGAAGAACAGGGCCTCCAGCACTTCTTCTTCCTGGACCATCTGGGCCCCGGCCTCCACCATCACCAAACCCTGGGGCGCCCCGGCCACCGTCAGATTCAGAGTGCTTTCTTTCAGTTGCGAATTGGTGGGATTGACTACCAGCTGCCCGTCGATTTTGCCCACCCGCACCGCGGCTACCGGGCCGTTAAATGGGATGTCGGAAATCGCCAGGGCCGCGGCGGCCCCGTTCACGGCCACGACATCCGGATCAATCTCCATGTCGCCGGAGAGCACCGTGGCAATGATCTGGATTTCATTGACCACCCCTTTGGGGAATAACGGGCGCATGGGCCGGTCAATGAGCCGGGAAGTCAGGGTCTCCTTTTCCGAGGGGCGGCCGATCTCCCGCCGGAAAAAGCTTCCGGGGACCCGCCCCGCGGCGTAAGCTCTCTCCATATAATCCACCGTCAGGGGCAAAAAGTCGATGCCCTCCCGAACGGTGTCGGACATGACCGCGGTAACCAGGACCGCAGTCTCGCCATAGCGCACCAGCACTGAACCGCTGGCTTGTTGGGCCAATTTGCCCGTTTCGAAATGGAGGTCTCGCCCCCCGATTTCTACTGAGTATATTTTCGGCATATTATTCTGTTGAGCCTCCTACTTTCTCAGGCCAAGTTGCTCGATCAAGGCCCGATAACGTTCGATGTCTTTGTCTTTCAGATAGTTCAGGAGGCGCCGGCGCTGACCCACCAGCTTGATCAATCCACGACGGGAATGGTGGTCCTTGGCATGGACCTTGAAATGCCCCGTCAAGTAGCTGATTCGCTCGCTCAAGATGGCCACCTGAACCTCCGGCGACCCGGTATCGGCGTCATGCACCCGATAGCGATCGATAATCTCCTGTTTCTGTTCCGTATTTAAGGCCACGTCTTCCTCCTTTTTTAGCGGTCAGCCTTCAGCTTGCAGCCGTCAGCCAAAACTCCACGGCCCTATGGCGATCTTGACCGCGTTTTTATGCTCTTAAAGTTTGTCGGCAGGTAAATGCCGCTTTTTTGCCGTCTCCTGGCTTAAAAAGTTCAAGGTTCAAGGTTAATGTAGGGTGCGTTTTACGCACCAATTAATCTGAGGTATCGCCGGGCAGTGCCCGCCCTACACCTCTGAAAAGTTCTTGGTGGCACCGGCATTTTGCCGGTGCGGCGCACAGGCTGGAAGCCTGTGCCACCAATGGGACTACATACCACCGGCGGGCGGGACGCCCGCCCTACGCCCCGGCTCACGGCTCACTGCCGGCAAACACCCGCACCGGAGCTAAAACCGCCTGGGGCGTCAGGCTCCTGACCTGGGCCACGGCCACCAGTTCGGCGTCGGACAAAACCTGTACCTGTTCCCCAGCCTTGAAATCGTCCGCCGGGCGCACCAGGAGTTGCCCCTGGCGCAACTGCCGGGCCTCGGCCAGCCCCACCTCCACCGGCCGCATTCCCGGCAGGCAGCGGGAAATCGGGATAATCCGCCGCTCCAGTTCCTCCCGGCCCAGTTCACTCAGGGCCGTTAGGGTCAGGGCCTCTTCCACCCGCAGGGCGCCCACCGCCAGGCGGCGGAGAGCCGAAAGATGCGCCCCGCATCTTAGGGCGTCGCCCAAATCCTTGGCCAGGGTGCGGACATAGGTCCCCTGGGAGCACTTGACCGTCAGGGTAAACTCCGGGATAGACACCTCGTCCACGGTCAGTTCATAAATCGTCACCGTCCGGGGCGGCAGCTCCACCGCCTCCCCCCGGCGAGCCCGGCGATAGGCCCGCTCGCCCTGGCAGTGCAGAGCGGAGTACATCGGCGGGACCTGGGTCACCTCTCCCATAAAGGCTGCGGCCGCCTGGTAAATCTGGGCCGGCGCCGGCAGCGTTTCGCACCAAGCCACCACCTCTCCGGTGGCATCCTGGGTGTCGGTGGCGACCCCCAACCTGACCCGCGCCCGGTACACCTTGGGTTCGGGCATCAGGTACGGCACCAGCTTGGTGGCCTCCAGCAGGCACAGAGGCAACAGCCCCGTGGCCATGGGGTCCAGGGTCCCCAGGTGGCCGATCTTGCGTATCCCTAAAGCCTTCCGGGCCCGGCGCACCACCTCGAAGGAAGTCACCCCTTCGGGTTTGTCAATGAGGAGGATGCCGGAGGTCATAAATATTTATCCGATGTAGGGTGGGCATCGCCCCCCATAATTACTGCCTCTGTCCAGATATGGTGGGCAGTGCCCACCCTACTAAAACTTATATCCAGGTAAATTTAAGTGTTGGAATCCTCTTCAGATCCAGACCCAACTTTTGCCGCCTTAAGCAACTCCTCCAGCCGCGCTGCCCGGTCCAGGCCGGGGTCAGGCAGAAAGAAGAACTCCGGCATCAGCCGGAACAGGTTCTCCCGGGCCACTTCCGCCTTGATGAACCTCTGGGCCTTGTCCAGGGCGATCTGCACCTGGTCCCGGTCGACGTTTTCCCGGGCTACGTAGAACACCTTGGCCTGCCGCAAATCCGGGCTCATCTCCACTTCCGTGAGGGTGACTTCCTTCAGCCGGGGGTCGGCGCACTTAAACAGCAGGATCAGCGCCAGCCGTTCCCGGAGCAACTCCGCCACCCGGTGGGGGCGGCCTGTGGGGGTCCGATGTTTCACCTGTCTCACTTTTCCAGGTAGCAGAGTTCCACCTGGGAATCGATAATCTCCGCCAGGTGCTGGTTCTCTATAAACGTCATGATTTGCTGCAGCCGGGTGTTGAGCAACTGGGAGTCGTTGCCCACCAGGGCCACGCCGATCCGGGCTTTCTGCCAGAGATCGTTGTCTCCCACCTCGGCCACGGCCGCATCAAACTTGTGCCGCACGCGCTCCATGAGACTCTTGACCACCCGGCGCTTGCCCTTCAGGGAATCGTTCCCCGGGATGACCAGGGTAATCATGGCTGCGACGATCAGCATGTCGGCGCTCTCGCGGCTCACCCGGGGGCAGGTCCGTCCCGCCTCAGGGGGTGGCTTCGGTGGTCGTTTCCGGCCTGGCGGCCGGGGCTGCCAATATGGCCTTCACCTTTTCCTGGGTATAGGCTTCAATGATGTCCCCGGCCTTGTAGTCGTTGAACCGGTCGATGCCGATGCCGCATTCATACCCCGACTGCACCTCTTTGACGTCATCTTTGAAGCGCTTTAGGGAGTTGATCTTGCCGCCTTCGGACACCACTTTGCCCTTGCGCACCACCCGGGCCAGGGAGTTGCGTTCCATCTTGCCGTCCAGGACCATGCAGCCGGCAATGGTGCCCACTTTGGTAATGGAAAAGACCTGCCGTACTTCGGCCCGGCCCACGACCTTCTCTTCCACGATGGGCTCCAGCAGACCTTCCAGGGCGGCGTGAATATCCTGCAGCAGGTTGTAGATGATGTCGTAGAAGCGCACGTCTACTTGCTCCTGCTCCGCCAGGGCCAGGGCCTTGGGGTTGCCCCGGACATTGAAGCCCACCACGATGGCGTCCGAGGCCGAGGCCAGCATGATGTCGTTTTCGGAGACCTCACCCAGTCCGGCATGGATCATCGAGACCTTGATGTCCTTGGTCCCCAGTTCCGACAGGGCCTTGGCCAGGGCCTCGATGGAACCATGCACGTCGGCCTTGAGCACCATCTTGAGTTCCTTGACCGCCCCGTCTCTGACCTGTTGGTAGAGCTTCTCCAGGGTTACCCGGCTGATGCGGGCCAGGCTGGCTTCCCGCAGCTTGTGCTGGCGCATCATGGCGATCTGCTTGGCCTTGCGCTCATCTTCCAGCACCAGGAATTCGTCCCCGGCGTCGGGGACGCCGCTGAACCCCTGGACTTCCGCGGGCAGCCCCGGCGGCACCTCTTCCACCTTTTCGCCCCGGTCGTCAAACAATGCCCGAACCCGGCCGTACTGCGGCCCGCAGACGAAATAATCCCCGGGTTTCAGGGTGCCTTCCTGGACCAGCACGGTGCCTACCGGCCCCCGGCCTTTGTCCAGCCGGGATTCGATGATCCGGCCGGAGGCCGGGACATCCGCAAAGGCCTTGAGATCCAGGATCTCAGCCTGAAGAAGAATCTTTTCCAGCAACTCCTTGATGCCGAGGCGCTGCTTGGCCGACACTTCGGCAAAGAGGACGTCGCCCCCCCACTCTTCGGAGACTACGCCGGCCTGGGACAATTCCCGTTTTACCCGTTCCGGGTTGGCATTGGGTTTGTCGATCTTGTTGACGGCTACCACCAGGGGCACTCCCGCGGCCTTGGCGTGGTTGATGGCCTCGGTGGTCTGTTCCATGACGCCGTCGTCCGCCGCCACCACCAGCACCACCAGGTCCGTGACCTTGGCGCCCCGGGCCCGCATGGCCGTAAAGGCCTCATGGCCCGGAGTGTCCAGGAAGACCACTTCTCCCTGCTTTTCAGGCAGCTCCACATAGTAGGCGCCGATATGCTGGGTAATGCCGCCGGCCTCCCCTTCGGTGACCCGGGTGCGGCGAATCGCGTCTAAGAGCGATGTTTTGCCGTGGTCGACGTGGCCCATGATGGTGACCACCGGGGGCCGCGCCTTGGCCACCCCTTCCTGGCGGGGAGCCACCGCCAGCAGGTCTTCTTCCTGCATGGAGGCGTGTTCCACTTCATACCCGAATTCCCCGGCCACGATGGTGGCGGAATCAAAATCGATGGGGTAATTGATGTTGGCGACCATCCCCATCTGCAAGAGTTGTTTGATGATGGCGCCGGACTTGATGCCCATGCGTTTGGCCAGCTCACCCACGGTGATGGATTCTCCCACCTTGACCCGGCGTTTGATGGCCTTGGGGACCGTGACTTCGCCCTTGGCGAGCTTTTTGACGGCCTTTTTCATGCCTTTCCGGCGGCCTGAGCCGCGGTGCTCGCCTTCCGCCCCGCCGTAGAGGTCGGCTCGTTCCCGGACCTCCCGCTTTTTGACGGGTTTGGCCCGGGCGGTATCTGGAACTTCCGGGCGCTTGACCTTCTTCTTGCCCTTAACGTCCTTCTTCTCTTCCGCCGGCGGCGGTGTGCCGGCTCCGGCCGTCGGCCTGGCGCCCGGCATCATACCCCTGGCCCCGGGGGCCGCCGCCCTAGCCCCGGCAGGCCTCGCTCCAGGCCGGGATTCCGCCGCACGCTCCGCCCCGGCGGGTTGCATC
>Ga0351972_10315_pt1 | contig 14521 bp, 19 predicted proteins | sample TotcelHFGM3001N9_FD_206747 | JGI IMG/M metagenome (GOLD analysis project Ga0351972, IMG submission 206747) | Enriched cells from coal bed in the Powder River Basin, Montana, United States - Total cells FGM rep2 HSBNCT.FGM.300.1.N9 ...
CTTGAACAAACGGAGCGCGGGCTTTTTCCCAGGAGCCCGCAGCGCCGCAGAATAACTCCCTACAATCGTTGAGCTTCACTTGGCGCCTTCCGTCTTCATTGGCGGGAGGCGCAATTTTCAGCAGAAAGGCGCCAGTGCTGAACCAACGAGGTCCTTGTGACTCTTAATTCGGCGGTAGCTGGACCAATGTTCTTGTAACAAGCCCTGCACGCGTGTGCGCTAATCAGCAGAATCATCGAGGTTCTAATTCTCCAACATGCTAACCGCGTCGAGGATCTGCTGTCTCAGCCAACTATGGGCTGGGTCTTTATCTTTCAACGGGTGCCAAGCCATCGTCGCGGCACACTCGGAAAATTCGATTGGGGGCGGCATCATCTTCACCGGCGCAAGCCGCGCGAAATGTTCTCCGACGCGTCGTGGCGCCGTTAGAACGAGATCCGTACGAGCGATAATTGAGGGGGCGGACAGGAAGTTGGGAAGAATGACAGATATTTTTCGCTTCTTGCCATGCTGCTCAAGCCAGTCGTCGACGAGCCCGGTTCCATCCTCTCGATGAGAAATCAAGAGGTGGCGGCTTGATAGAAATTGATCTAGGGTTATGTCGGTTTGCGAAAAATCCGGATGGTCCCGCCTCACCATCGTCGTTAATCGTTCATGAAAAAGTGTTTCGCGCCGCAGATAGGAAGTTGAATCGCTTACGACATTCAAGGCGATGATGAGATCGATTTCTTCTTCCTCGATGCATGCCTCCGCCGAGGCGCCACCAAGCTGTTTGATGTGAAGCTCAACATTGCCCGCGTTTTTGTTGAGCGTCTCACAAAGGCGGTGCAGCAACGTGAATTCGAAATAGTCGCTCGTAGCGATTACAAACCGGCGCTCGCTCGAGTCAGGAGAGAATTCTTCCGGCGGCTGAACGATATTCTCAACGCTCTTCAGCACCGCGCAGATTGGATCGAACAAGGCCAGGGCCCGTTGCGTCGGGCGCATTCCTCTCGGCGTCTTGATGAGCACGGGGTCGTCGAGCTGCTGCCTCAGCCTTTGTAGAACATGGCTCATCGCTGATTGACTAATGAACATTTTCTCGGCGGAGCGGGACACGCTCCGTTCTTCCAGGAGATGTTTGAAGGCGATCAACAGATTGAGATCGAAGTTTCGCATTTCGCTCATTCGCGCGCACGGCCAAATCGCCAGTGAAGCACCCAGCCTTCTGTTTTGGCTCGTGAAGGGGCAAGTTTCCGCTTGGGGCCTTGGTGTGGTCCACCTTCGGAGGCCGAGAAGAAGCGGGCGACCGACCAGCAGCCAGCGGCGTCATTAAACCGGTTCGGCCAACGATTGGGAGTGCCGCGGAACGAATAAAACTAGGGTCCAATGACAGTAGGCGAGTTGATGCAGGGTCCAAGTGTCGGGAGCCATCTTGGCTGAGACCGGAAAGAAGTTGGGGGTCGATCAAGAGAAGATGAATATTATTCAAAGAATTCCTGCCGGAGGGGTTCTCGATGAAATGGACGTTGAAGCTCGAGCGCATTGACGAAGCTGGGAATTTGCACTCAACCACAGTCGCGTATGTCGAGCGGCCTGAACTGACGTCCGAGGCCGATCTCGGTCTCATCCATGACTGTCGGGAGCCATCTTGGCCTGACAATGCGCTTTCAGGAAAATCAATAATTTAGTCGAAGCCATCATGCGGCGAAGACGACTTTCCCGAAGATGACGAGGCTTCTCGGCGCCGGGAAGAAGGCTGTCGGCGCGAGGAAGCTATCCGGAGCCTGTTGAAGCGGCACAATGACAAGCGACTCTCGATCGGCGCCGTCGATGAAATCGCGTAGGAATTGGGTGTCAGCCGATCAACGATGTACCGTTTGATGACGGCCTATCGAGCCAAGGGCACGGTATCGTCGGTCGAACCGCGCGCGCTTGGGCGACGAAAAGATACGCTCGTGTTGGACGCCAAGCGAGAGAAGCTCATCGCTGCGACGATCCACGAAATTTATCTGAAGCCCGAGCGCGCGACCATGACATATCTGATCGAGCAAGTGCGGGCGCGGTGCGCGCAAAAAGGCTTGCCTCTTCCTGATCGGGCGTTCGCTCTCCGCTACACTGCGCCGCGGTTTCCTCCATCGCCCGCTTGAACCGCTTTAAATCCGCAATCTTGCGACGGATTTTCCCCAAGTGATCCAGCACGAGCTCACAAACCTGCATGCAGGCGTGACTGGTCGGCAGCACGACAAGTCGACGTGCGCCTAGCTCGACGGCCACCATGATCGGCGTGGCGCAGGTGATCGCGCCGTCGGGGGGCGAGGTAGCGACGCTTCATCTTCATAGGCTGGAAAGCGGCAGGGACGGCGGTCGGCGCCACAATTGCTTACGCCGCAGACTCCTTGGACAACACCACGGGCGCGCCAGACAAGAAATACGTTGCAACCACGCGGATGGGGCTTGGTGTCTTCCAAGTTGCAACAAGATAGGCGTCGACGAGCCATCGCACGCCATCAGCCGGCACAAAAAAATCGCACCGCAACAGAAACGAATGCATGGCGCCGCCATGTAACCGGAAAAACGTCCTCTCGACGCAGGCTCAGTCAGATTTCTGCGAGGCGCTCGACGCTTTCGGCGGGACCAGTAAGACACTTAAAAAAAGGAGTCACGGAACGCTCGAAGCACCTCGCACTGATCAAGGCTGCAATCCCCCATGACTTCCCGCGACGGCGCCGAGAATTGTGATCAGGCTCCCGACAAGCAGGATGCGATGCATCCGTTCGATCAAAATAAAGGTTCCTTCAGGATCGGGCTTAGCCCGTTGATGAACCAGCGGTGAAGGGCGAGCGGCTCGGCGACGAATGCCGCTTTCCATCGCCTATCTGGAGGCGGCGGCCGAACTGCCAACACGCTTCCCGCCTTCTATCTGGCACGCGCATGAAATGGCCTTCGGTTTTGGCGGCGCAGTCGTCGCGGGCTTTCTGCTGACGGCGATTCCAAACTGGACTGGTCGGATGCCCCTGCAAGGCGTCCCGCTCGCCGGCCTCGCCGCCCTCTGGCTCCTCGGCCGCATCGCCGTGCTGGCTTCGAATAGCGCGCCTGCGCTTGTCTCCGCGGCGCTCGACCTCGCTTTTCCGGCGGTCTTTATTTTCGTTGTCGCGCGCGAGATCGCCACTGGGCGGAACTGGCGCAACTTGCCCATGGTTGCGGCTCTCGCGCTTCTCTTCACCGGGAATCTGCTTACGCATCTCCAAGCGATGGACCTTGCCGCAACGGGCGCCATCGGGGCTCGCGTCGGCGTCGCCACCCTCGTTATGCTCATCGCCCTCATCGGCGGGCGCATCACGCCGAGCTTCACCCGCAACTGGCTGGTCAAGAATTCGCCAGCTGGAGTCGAGCCAGCGTCCTTCGGCGGGCTCGATCGTTTCGCGCTGGCGGCGACGCTCGTCGCGCTAATCGCCTGGGTCGCGTTCCCCGAAGCCGGACTTACGGCGGTTCCGCTCATTGTCGCCGGCGCGGCGTTCTTTCTACGTCTTATCCGCTGGCGCGGCGTCAGCACGCGGGCGGAACCGATGCTTTTCGTGCTGCATCTGGGCTATGGCTGGGTTCCGTTGGGCTTCCTGCTCATGGGCGGCAACGAACTATTGGGGGTCACCGCTCCTGCAGCGCCTCTACATGCGCTCACCGTGGGCGCCATCGGAACAATGACGCTCGCGGTGATGACCCGCGCAACGCGCGGCCACACCGGGCGCCCGCTTGTCGCAGATCAGTGGACGGCCGCGATCTACGTCGCCATAACATTGGCGGCCATCCTGCGCATCGGCACGCCTTTCACGGGCGAGCACTACTTCACAGCCCTCGCGGTCGCCGGCGGGATGTGGAGCCTGGCGTACGGCCTCTTCGTGGTGCTTTATTTCGGAATGTTGACGACGAAGCGCTTGCACCCAACGACGTGAAGGCGAGTTCGAGGCAAGGCCGACCAAGCTGGCGCCGTTTCTCACCCAAGCGCGAACACGCCAAGCGGGCTGTGCGTGCGTGCGATGCTATAAATGAAAAGAAAAGCCGCGATCGCGCCGGCCATCGCCGCCAACCGCAACTTGAACGCCTTGGCTCGAAGCGCCCAGTAACCCAGAAAAATGTAGAGCGGCAGCATGACCGCCACCTTCATGGTCAGCCACGCGTCAACAAACGGGTATTGACGCGTGACGGCCGTCAGCATGAGGGCAGCCGTGAAGAGCACGGCGTCGATCGCGTAGGAGGCAAGCCGCGCGAGCAGCGACAGTGGCCATGACGCCGCGAGCAAGTTCAAAGCGAGCGCGCGCATAAGGTAGAAGCCGCCGCTCACGAGCGCCGCCGCGATGTGGACAGCGCGGATCTCGAGGTAATAGGCTTCCATGCGAGTGGCGGATCACGCCACGCGCCTCACCGGCCCCGCCTCCAGTTCCCTGTCCTCCTTCTCCACTTCATGAGGCTGGCGGCGCGGCCGGAGCCACAGGCTGACGACGAACCAGGCGAAGGCCAATGCGCCTATTGAGAAGACGGTGTCGCCTGGCACGCGCATCCATACCAGAAGATCGACGATCGGCTGCTGCATGAACTGCTCAGAGCGGGCGTACCAATAACCTTCATTGATCGCGGCAAGGAGTTGCAGCGTGCCGAGCGGCAGGAGCGTGAACAACGCCATCATCGCCAGCCCGACGTTGAAGCACCAGAAGCTGATGCTGAGGATCTTCTCGTTCCAGACGAGTTCGGGCATCATGCCGCGCAGGCAGAACAACACGAGGCCGATGCCGAGCATTCCATAGACGCCGAACAGCGCCGTGTGGCCGTGCAGCGGGGTCAGGTTCAGCCCCTGCATATAATAGAGCGAGAGCGGCGGGTTGATCAGGAAACCGAACAGACCGGCTCCCACCAGATTCCAGAAGGAGACAGCCATGAAGAACAGCACGGGCCATTTATAGCGTTGCATCCAGGGCGTGGCGCCGCAGAACCGCCAATGCTCATAGGCCTCGAAGCCGATATAGGCGAGCGGCACGACCTCTAGCGCGGAGAAACTGGCGCCAAGCGCCAGCACCGACGTCGGAGTTCCGGCGAAATAGAGATGATGGAGCGTGCCGATCACGCCGCCGGCCATAAAGACGATCGTCGCGAACAGCACCGCCGAAGTTGCCGGCTGGACTGCGATCAGGCCAAGGCGGGTGAACAGGAAGGCGACGACGGCGGTGGCGAACACCTCGAAAAACCCTTCGACCCACAAGTGAACTAGCCACCACCGCCAATACTCGACCATCGACAGATGCGTATGCTCGTTCCACATCAGCCCCGCGCCGTAGAACAGGCCGATCGCAACGGTCGAGAGGAAGAAAAGAGCGACGATGGAGCGCGACTCATTTTTTACCAGCAGCGCCGGCCACAATGCGCGGCCGACGAGGATGAGCCACAGCAGCAGTCCGATAAAGAGGAACCACTGCCAGAAACGCCCGATATCGGCATACTCCCAGCCCTGATGCCCGAACCAGAAATTGTGTTCCAATCCCAGCCGTTGCATGACCGCGAGCCATTGGCCCGCGAAGGCACCGACGACGATGATCAGCAAGCAGATCCAGAGCACATTTACCCCGAGCGCCTGGAATTTCGGCTCGTAGCCGGAAATCGCCGGCGCCATGTAGAGCCCAGTGCCCAGCCAGGCGGTGGCGATCCACAGGACGGCCAATTGCGTGTGCCAGGTGCGGGTGATCGAATAGGGGAGGATCTCCGCCATCGGGTAGCCGTAAAACAGCTGCCCCTCGACCTGGTAATGGGCGCTTATGGCGCCGAAAAGGATCTGGACGAGAAACAAGGCAAGGAGCACCCAAAAATATTTGGCGGTCGCGCGCATGGACGGCGTGACCCTTACGTTGCGCATCGGATCACGCGCGGGCACATCGCACGTCTCGGCGCCGCGCGCATGGCTGACGGCGCGGTGCCAGCCGAGCAGGCCAATGCCGGCAAGCAGGAATACCACGCTGAACGCAGACCAGATGAAGGTGGTCGCAGGCGGGCGGTTGTCGACCAGCGGTTCGCTCGGCCAGTTGTTGGTGTAGCTGACGCGGCTTCCCGGCCGCTCCGTGGTCGCGGCCCAAGCGGTCCACCAGAAGAAGGCGCCTAGCGCCCGCCGATGCTCGGCGTCGGCGACAGTGCCGTTCTTCATTGCGTAGTTCTCGCGAAGCTCCGCGCTGCGCGGATCGTCGCCGAACAGGCTCTCATAGTGGCTCGAGACGAGGTCGATCGCCTGAGCCCGCTCCTCAGAAACAGTGATTGCCCCAGTCTTCGGATCGAACGTGTTTCGCCTCATCATCGGGCGCAGCCGTCCGCGAAGCGAACTCTGCTGCTCCTCGTTGAGATCAGCGTATCGGCCGGCGCCGAACTCGCGGTGCGCCCACGCATCCAGGATGGCGACGAGTTCTCGGTGCTGCCAGTCGGCGGTCCAGTCCGGCGCGACGTAGCCGCCATGTCCCCAGACGGAACCGAGTTGCATGCCGCCGATCGACTGCCATACCTGCCGGCCCCGCTGGATGTCGGCGAGGGTGTAGACCGTGCGGCCGGTTTCCGTAACGACGCGCTTGGGTAATGGCGGTGCCTTGACACTTATCTCTCGACCGATGAGCAGAAGCACGGCAAAGGACAGCGCCAATAAGGTGATGAGCGAGATCCAAAGTTTACGCGCGCTTTCCACGACGCCCTCCTAGTTTTACTGTGTCATAAAGTTTGCCGCTGGATTTTTCGTTGGCAACACGGACATCGGAACAGCCGTCGCACCAAGGCGCGCGCCAACCTCGTGCGGATGCACGCGATAGATGAGACGACGTGGCGTTCGGGTCTGATCGGCGGATCCGCGGGGTCGATAACTGTCGGATAGGCGAGGCGCTTCGAGGATTGTGGTTTTGACGCCTGAGGGGGGAATCAGACTCCTCTCGGAGACCAGGAATCCATAGGCTGCGACGCAGAGAGCCATGTGGTGGTGAAAGCCGCGCCACCCTCGTCCTTCGTAATGATCGAGGCCGAGTTCTTGTTTGAGTTCCTGATAATCCCGCTCGATCCGCCAGCGCAATTTGGCGTGTTCGACGAGCGCCGAGATGGTCGTGTCCGGCGGCAAGGTCGAAAGCCAATATTTGGTCGGCTGGCTTTCAGCTTCGGGCCATTCGACGAGAAGCCATTCTTCGGCATGAGGCGTCGAACGCCAATAGTCGCGATGGGCAGGTCGAACTCGAACAGCAGCGAAACGGGAGGCGAGATTTTCGTTCGTGCCTTCGCGCCATGCGATCTCATGCCAAGCATCTTCCGGGAGCGACATCGCCAGTTGTTTGGTCGACATGGGTTTGTTTTGCGCATCGCGTCGCAGGAGCGTCGGAGGGCGTCCTTGGCCCGTCCATGTCTTCGGCGGCAACGGACCGGTTCCCGAAGACCAGAGGCGCGCGGAGGACTGAATGCCGACAACATAAGTCAGGCCCATCTTCATCAACGCAGTTCGGAACGCCGTATTGATCCCATAACCGGCGTCGGCCAAAACGACGCCAGCCGGCACACCTTCTGCTTGCGCGACGCGGATTTGATCGAGCGCGATCTGCGGTTTGGTCTTGAAGACGACGTCCTCGGGAACGCCAGCCTTACTGCGACGCCCCGAGTCCTTGGCCCAATCTTCCGGCAGATAAAGCCGAAAGGCGATCGGCAGACTTGCGTGATCGTTGGCGACTGACAAAGATACGGCGACTTGACAATTGTCTTGTTTGCCGAGTTGCCCGCAATATTGTCGCGTCACGCCGACCGAATGAACGCCCTGCTTGGGGAACCCCGTGTCATCGATGATCCACGCTTTTATGGCTCCATGCTTCTCGATCATCGGAAGAACATGAGTGCGCACCTGCCTCAACATCGCTTCATCGGACCACTCGGCCTTCGCGACGAAATGGTGGAGCGATTGATGCGCGGCCTGGACACGATTGGGCTCGACACGCGCGGCAATCGGTTCGACGCTCTTGCGTTCGCCCGGAAGGATCAAGCCGGTGCAATAGGAACGAAACGGCGCGATACGATCCGCATGTCCCAAGATCGACGACATCGACTCAACGAACCGACCTTCACTCCCTGGATCCAAGCCATTTCGATCCACAGCCCCCTCCGAATCGAGCGTGAATCCTCAAAATATCCCATTCTGCCATCTTATGACACAGTAAAACTAGAACTCAACAGCGGAGCGAGTACGACAGCAATTACGGCATCGTTCTCGCAATCTGGGACATCATCTTCGGAACCCGCAAGCACCTAATCCCCAAATGCATCGGCCTCACCATGATCGAGCCGGAAAATTTCGTGCAGCTCCTCAGCCTCGCCTTCATCACCGAGCGCCGCTTAGCCCGCGTCATGCATCTCTTTCCCCGGAAAATCGAGGCTCACGGTCGTAACGCGGCTCAAAAGACGTATGGTTTCGCTGATTGAGCTGTGCCTAGCTCAACGCGCCCAGGAGACGGCGCGCCAGAAACGATCGCCATCGTCATTGCGCACGTCACTCGGCGCCCATATTCTGCTCAAAGGACACCCGGCATGCTATGGCAGTGACGGAAGCCGTTCGACTCGGAGCCGAGACGCCGAGTCGAGTTCTTTCGCCTTTTCGCTTCAGCCTATGAATAGGTTGGTCAAGCTCCGAATAGCTTCGGCGTCACCGGCAGAAATCAAACCGACACTGATAATGAAACCTTTGCGCATTCAATTGAAAAGAGCCTATGCGTCGCCATCGGCCGAGGATGGCATCCGCATCCTGGTTGATCGTCTTTGGCCTCGCGGTCTTACCAAATCAAAGGCGGCCATTGACCGATGGCTCAAGGATGTGGCTCCGAGCACAGAGCTACGCAAATGGTTCGGACACGATCCAAGCCGTTGGGAGGAGTTTTGCCGCAGATACGAGGCTGAGCTCTCGCAGAAATCCGAACTACTCAGCGAGCTTCGGACAATCGCGCGAAAGAGTCCACTAACGCTCCTGTTCGCGGCTCGCGATGAGCTGCACAACGAAGCTGTGGTGCTGCGGGACTTTCTCATGCGCTGAGGGCACCGCAATATGCATCAACAGGCCCAAGACATGAGCGCACCCCATGATCATCGCAATAACCGCACAAACGAAAAGCAAGCCAAGGCAGCAGGGACGCCGCATGATTGCGGAGTCCCAGTTTTGCTTAGGGAACGACTTCGAGCCGACCTTTCATGCCCGGATGAAAGCGACAGGCGTAGTCGATCACGCCGGGCTGCCTCAAAACCGTTTGGCCTTTGGCGCTTGGCGGGAGGTCAATGTCGAAACTCCCGTCGCTAGCGGTCGCCGTGTGGCGAAAGATGTCGGAATTTCGCCATTCGACAATGTCGTTCACGTGCAGTCCTGCTGGGGCAGGCCCAAACGCCAGTTTGTCGATTTCGATCACGTAAACTTGCGGCTCGGCGCCACGCGGCAGGGGCATGAACGCGAGAAGGCCGAGCGATAGCGCCCCGCTTGCCACCATAAGGGATCGAACGGCCATCGAACCCTACTTCAGCTGGCCGACAAGATGCTCAGCGTGCTGCTGATGTTCCTTAAACAGCTTGAGGCCGGTTTCAAGCAGGCTCTTTAGTTCACCGTTCTGGGCATCGGGGATGAGCACGGTTGCAAGCGCCCCATTGACGGTTTGATGATAGGCGACCTCGTTCTGCGCGTAAGCCTTGTCAAAGGCGGCTCCGCTCAGCTTCGACAATTCCTCGTGCTTCTTGGCGGCCGCCGCCGTCAGGGATTTGCTGGTATCATTGTCCTCAGGCTTAACCTTTAGCTTTTCAACCAAGGCAAGCGCCTGTTTGTTCACTGCGGTATGATCGCGGACCATTTCCTCGGCAAAGTCCTTGACGGCTTTGTTCTGCGATGTCTTCAGCGCGAGCTCTGCGGCCGCGATGTCGATCTGCCCTGCAGTATACGCGATATGCGCAATTTGCGGATCGGTTGTTTTGGCCGCCATTTGAGCCATTGCGCTAGACGCGGCGAGGCTCATTGTGACAGCGAGCAGAAAACTCGGTTTGCGGAACATTGTGGTGTCTCCTTGACATCGAATTTCCGCTCATGCGGGTGATGCCGCCTCATTAGATGCGGGGACGCTCCAAAGGTTCCCGATAAATTTTATCGGGAACCTTTCTCTTCCTGTCGCATCTAACGGTTATCGGAACCGATGCCAGATAGGTGCCATGAAAAAACCCAAGGCGAGAATCGCGGACGCTGACTGGATCGGACTGACCGATGTCGGCGTCGTCGCCCGGGTCGCGACGGGCGATGGGGAGGCATTTGCCGAACTCATGCGGCGCTACAACCGCAAACTCTATCGCACTGCGAGGGCCGTGACGGGCGACAATGGCGAGGCCGAGGATATTGTGCAGGAAGCTTGGACGCGCGCCTACGCGCACATCCCGGATTTCCGCAATGAATCCGCAATTTCCTCTTGGTTGGTCCGCATCGTCTTAAACGAAGCGCTTGGACGAAAGCGGCGCGCTAGACCGACCGTAGAATTAGATGAGACAAACGAGCATCAAATGTCGAGCGTGATCATGCTTCCCAGCTGCAGGGTCGATCCGGAAAGCTCGATGTCGAGGACCCAGGTCCGGCATTTGCTCGAACGGGCGATCGATACGCTTCCACCCGACTTTCGCACTGTCTTCGTTTTGCGCACCGTCGAAGAAGTGTCCGGCGCAGAAGTCGCGCAACAGTTGGGGATTCCGGAAGCCACTGTCAAAACGAGGCTGTACCGCGCCCGCGCGTTGTTGCGCCAAGAGCTTGAGAAAAGCGTCATGGTCGCGCTCTCTGACGTGTTCCCCTTCGACGGCGCGCGATGCAACGCGCTATCCAATCGTGTGATGGCCAGCATCGGATTGTTGCAAGACAAGAGTTAGACTTTGTCCCGTGTTAACCCAAAAGAAACATGCGTACCAAATTCGGCTGCGATACGAAGCCGGCTCACGCGGCGCGCGCCGAGCGCAATAGCCAAGAATTCTTATCGGAACGCAATTAAATCCCGACTTGAAGCCTCCGAGCCCGCTGGCACGGGACAGGAAGATGCGAGCCTAAAACACATGCGGGTCGTTTACGGCTTGGAGGCCACTTCCTCGCAAACGCGATGGTCGCCGGCTGACTTGACATTACATAGGAGTCCTATAATAATCCCGCATGACTTCGCCCGCCGAGACATCGTCTGCCTTGCCCCGCAGGTTGCGCGAGGGATTGGAGCGAATCGCCAACGTTCTGCGTTCGGAGCGTTGGGGCGCGTTGGAGAAAACGCCGCTCAATCCCACCCAGGCGCAAATTCTCGCCTTTCTCTTCGGGAGAGGCGACTTGGGCGCGCGCGTCAGCGCCATCGCCCAGCACATCGGCGTGAGTCAGCCAACGGCGACAGACTCCATCCTCTCGCTTGAAAAGAAGGGATTGGCCGCGCGCCGTCCCGACCCTTACGACGGCCGCGCGGTCGTCGTTGCGACCACAAATGCGGGACGCGCTCTCGCGCAACAAATCGCCGCCCACGCAACGGTGACCGATCGGGCGCTCGCTGCGCTTTCTGCGCTCGAGCAGCAAGAATTGCTCAGACTGCTCGTAAAGCTGATCCGCAATCTGCAAATCGAAGGGGCGATCGCGCCACAGCGGATGTGCGTGACCTGCCGCTATTTCCGTCCCCACGCCTATGCTGACGCTCCGGCGCCGCATCACTGCGCTTATGTGAACGCGGCCTTGCGCGCCGACGGTTTGCGCCTCGATTGCACCGAGCACAACGCACTGTCGGCTGAACAGCAACAAGCCATTTGGAACTCTTACGTCAAAGGCCTCGCCGCTCACGAGGCCGCTCGACCAGCGCCTCCGTGAGAGAGCGCCACTGATTCCTGACGCGCACTGAGCGCGCCAGGTGAGCAGGCGGCCCGCGTGGCGGCAACCGGCGAACCGCCCTTTGGTCCCCCTCCAGCGAAAAGAGAAGGGCTTACAGCATGTCACAGAAAGCGGTTTTCTACCACGCCGGCTGCCCAGTTTGCGCCGACGCCGAGCGGCAGTTCGCCGACAGCCTCGACCCCAGGAAATACGACATCGAGATCGTGCATCTCGGCCAAGCCAAGAATCGCATCGCCGAGGCCGAGGCGGCGGGGGTGAAGTCGGTTCCGGCTTTCGTGATAGGCGGCCACCCCTATCACATCAATTTCGGGGCTGACTTGGCCGCTCTGAAATAGCGCCTGGCCCTTTCGCGCGCGGGCGGGCCAATCCCTGGCCCGCCCCTCACGCTCGCCCCGCGCGCCCGCATCGACCGCTGCTTGCAGCGACCAATCCCGAACACTCGAGAAAATAAGCGACAACCATGACCCTCCCGCTCGCGCCGGAACTCGCAGTCGCGGAATGGTTCAACACGCCGACGCCGATCTCGCTCACAGAGCTTCGCGGCCGCGTGGTGATGCTGCACGCCTTCCAAATGCTCTGCCCAGGCTGCGTCGCGCATGGGACGCCGCAGGCGCAGCGCGCTCACAATTTGTTTCCCAATGCCGACCTCGCCGTGATCGGGGTGCATACGGTATTCGAGCATCACGCCGCCATGACGCCTGTTTCCCTCGAAGCCTTCATTCACGAATATCGTCTGACCTTTCCGATCGGCGTCGACCAACAGGGCGAGGACGGGCCGATCCCCGTCACCATGCGCCGCTATGAGATGCGCGGCACGCCGACGACGATCGTCATCGGACGCGACGGCCGCATCCGTCACCATGGATTCGGCCGGGAGGATGATTTGGCGCTTGGCGCCATGCTGGGATCTCTGCTCGCCGAGCCCACGCCAGCCCTAGCATGACGCCGCCGCTTGTTCGCCCGATTGTGTTGGCGGGACGGATCGCGCCGCTTGGCGACGATAGACGATTGAGCGCCATCGACAAGCGGCCGACGCCCGGCCCCTGGCGCATCGCCCCGACGGGCCTCGCCGATGATGCGCAGGCGGACCTCAAGCACCACGGCGGACTGGAGAAGGCGCTGCATCATTATCCGTTCGAACATTACGCTGCCTGGGCCGACGAGATTGGCGACAATCCCCTGATGCGGATGCCCGGCGCGTTTGGCGAAAATCTTTCGACCACGGATTGGACGGAAGTGAATGTCTGCATCGGCGATGTCGTGCGCTTCGGGCGAGCATTGCTGCAGGTCAGCCAGGGACGCCAGCCTTGCTGGAAGCTCAATCGCCGTTTCGGCCGACCCGATATGGCTTTGCGCGTGCAATCGAGCGGCCGCGTCGGATGGTATTACCGCGTGCTCGAAGCCGGTGTAGCGGACGCTGGCGACGTTCTGCGGCTCATCGACAGACCTTGCGCCAATTGGACCCTCGAACGTATGACACGTCTGCTCTACCGCGACACCGATGATCTCGAGAGTTTCGCCGGCATGATGGCGCTGCCCGAGCTTGCGCAAAGCTGGCGCGAACTGGCGCGGCGGCGATTGAACAGCGGCAACATCGAGGATTGGACGAAACGCCTTTATGGCTAGCAATCGTCAGAATTGCTCGCCAATTCTCGGCCGAGGCGAACACTCGACGTGGTGGAGCTATCAAATCGTGGAGTGTCCTAAATTAGGTTCGTCGATACCGCGAAGGGGGATGGTCCGCCATGAACGAAGCCACACGCAAGACGGCGTTTGTGTTTGCGGGCGGTGGGAGCCTGGGAGCGGTGCAGGTCGGCATGTTGCGCACCCTCTTGGCGGCAGGTGAGCGGCCGGATCTCGTCGTTGGCGCATCGGTCGGCGCACTGAACGCAGCTTACTTTGCTGGCGCGCCAACGCGTGAAGGCGTGAAGAAGCTCGAGCAGATCTGGTGCGGACTGCGGCGCGTCGACATATTTCCGATCACCTGGGCAAGTGCATTCGGCTTGCTTCGGCATCCCGACAACATTATCGATCCCTCTCGCCTGCGGCGCATGATCGAAACTCACCTGGCGTTCTCGCGTATCGAGGATGCAAAAATTCCTTTGCACGTCGTTGCGACCGATCTGCAAGGCTTAGCAGTCGCTCTTTCACACGGACCAGCGGTCGAGGCGATCCTCGCGAGCGCAGCAATTCCCGGCGTCTTCCCTCCCGTCGAAATAGACGGTCAGATTTTGATGGACGGCGCCGTCGCCGCCAACACTTCGATCCGAATGGCCGCGAAACTGGGAGCGTTGCGAATTATCATCCTCCCGACGGGCTACGCCTGCGCATTGAAGGAACCGCCGAGGGGAGCCGTCGCCAAGACGCTGCACGCAATCACGTTGTTGATCGCATGGCGGCTCATGAACGATCTTGAACACCTTCCAGATTGGATCGATGTGCATCTCGCGCCGGCGCTCTTGTCGGGAGCCCCTTTGGCTTGAGAATGTGTTTTGAGGAAAATCAATAATTTAATCGAAGCCATCATGCTTCGAATATCCATTTAATTTGACAATATGGCTTGCAAAAGCCGTTTAATTTGAGAATTTGAAGCCGCAACCTTTTTGAGAAATCCGGTAGGCAGCAATGGGCGAA